>Ga0302301_1000096_pt1 | contig 82045 bp, 77 predicted proteins | sample III_Palsa_E1_2_FD_194544 | JGI IMG/M metagenome (GOLD analysis project Ga0302301, IMG submission 194544) | Peat permafrost microbial communities from Stordalen Mire near Abisko, Sweden - III_Palsa_E1_2 | ecosystem: Environmental > Terrestrial > Soil > Palsa > Peat permafrost | place: Sweden... | reverse complement strand
GGGGATACTTTTATCTAAAATCTCGCTCAGCTCGGCACAGGACAAAGCTTTGTCAAAATAAAGGCGCTTAATAATTATGTTCTTCAATTCGGCGCTTTTAACAACTTTAGTTCTAAGTTCCATTCAATAATTAAAATTATAAGTTACTTAAAACAAACTTAAGTAAAATAATTTTAAACATTCAAATACTTTGTGATTATTTTTAATAAGTATTAAAGAGTTAATTAATTATGCCTATAAGTGCTAAAACTTAATATAGAATATAATTTATATTGTTTTAGATAAACAAAAACAACATAAAAGAAATGAATAGATAATAAAATATATTGGAAAGTTGTGTAAGAGGGATGTTACAGTGTAATTTTCGTCCAAATTTTATATCGGAAATGCGCGTTTATAACAAATAAATGCTTTTTGCTGAAAAACGTAAATGAAAATAGCAGCCAAAAAAAATCCTCGCCTAAGCGAGGATTTTTAAAGAACTAACTATCCTAAAGCAATTAGTTTAGAGCTATACTCAAGCTAGGTTGTTTAGTTGTAATAGGTACTTAGCGTTGCTGATTTTGGGATACCTGATTTTTATTGTCTTTATCGAAATTTTCCATAACCAGTACGGCTGTGCCAATAAGTTCGGCGTTAAAGCCCAGGGCGGAAATTAGTAGTTCGGTGCTGTTAACCAGCCTTGGTATGCAATATTTGGTTAGTGCCTGCTGAATAGGAGCAAGCAGTATTTTACCCACAATAGCGCCGCGGCCGCTTAGTACAATGCTTTCGGGGTTCATGATGTGGATGAGGATAGCCAGTGCTTTACCAATTTTATATCCCGCATCTGATAATAATTCAATAGCAAACTGGTCGCCATTGTTGGCGGCTTCCATTATGGCATTGCCTACTACTTTGTAAGGATCTTTATCAGTATGTTTTAAGCTGGATATATGTCCGTCTTTTATTCCCTGTATGGCTTTTTCAGCCACTACCAGCATTGATGCTTCGGCTTCCAGGCAACCGCGTTTGCCGCAGGTACACAAAGCGCCATCATCAAAAAGTGGGATGTGGCTAAATTCTCCTGCAAAACCGCTGTGGCCGCTATATAGTTCGCCATTTACAATCATGCCCAGTCCGATGCCCCAGCCTAAATTGATCACCATTACATCCCTATGGTTTTTAGCGATACCGAATTTTTGCTCAGCAATAGCTATTAAGCTGGAATCATTAGCGATGTAAACAGGTGCGCCGGTTTTCTCGGCGATTAATTCAGTTAAGCTTTTCCCGGCGGAATCCAGATAAGTATAGTTGAAACCCTTTGCCGAATCAATAAAACCGGGCATGCCAATACCTATCCCGACTATCTTGTCCCTGGCTACGCCAGAAGCATCTATATAGTCATTAATATATTCTATCAATAAGGGCAGGGCCTTTGAGTTATTGAATAGCTTAAGCTCCGTCATCACCGTTTCTGCTATTGGGTTATTATGCAGATCAAGCATTTGGATACGGGTAGACAGTTGATCCATAGCCACGGTAACAATATACATGGCCGAAGGCTGCAAACAATACATTAGCGGGCGGCGGCCACCGCTCGATGGGGCATAACCTTGCTCCATTACGAAGCCTTCTTCAATTAATTCGCTAATCGCTTTGGAAACGGATGGGACACTTTTTTCTAAAACTTCGCTCAGGTCGGCACAAGATAAAGCCTTGTCAAAATAAAGACGCTTAATGATAGTGTTCTTTAATTCGGCGCTTTTGACAATCCTGGTTTTTAATTCCATTGTAAATAATAATAATTGGCAAGTCTGTAGAACAAACTTAATAAATTTCTGGCTGAAAAAACAAGCACTTATTAAAAAAATTTAAAAAGTATATTATCTTAATACAAATTCAGTATCATTTAAAGTATCATTATAATTTATAAATCTATAAGTAAATTCCTTGTGAGCAGATGCTTATAAAGTAAATAGTTTTAATTGATCGTTTAATTTCTCAACAATTGGCTTGTCAGGCATGTATCCAAAATTTGACAAGGAGATTCCCAGTAGCCTTATTTTTTTGTCTTGTGGATTGGTGGCTGCTAATAACCGCTTTGCCGTAGTACTTATAGTCTCTAAATCCGCAACAGGTGATAGGAATGATTTGTTGCGGGTAATTTGTTTAAAATCATTGTATTTAATTTTTAGGGTGATGGTACGGCCTTTTAGGTTATAGCGCTGCAAACGATCTGCAACCAGTGTTGCAATCTTGTCCAGCTCAGTTTCCATCTCTTCAATGGTCGTAAGATCATAGGCAAAAGTATCTTCCGCGCCGGATGATTTGGTTTCGCGATGGGGTTGTACCTCACGATCATCAATTCCTCTTACAATGTGGTAATAGAATTTACCGGGTTTGCCAAAATGCCGCACTATTTCATCATGCGTTAATTTTTTAAGATCGGCACCCAAATGCAGGCCCAGCTTCTTCATCTTTTCGGCAGTAACTTTACCTACACCATAAAATTTCTCAACCGGTAGTTTTTCCATGAATGATTCGATGGATGAAGGGCCTATGAATGTTAGGCCATCCGGTTTGTTAATATCCGAAGCGATTTTGGCGACAAATTTATTGATAGATACCCCGGCAGATGCGGTTAACTGTAACTCACCCTTAATGGCCTGCTTTATTTGTTTGGCAATTTCAATGGCTGAACCGATGTTGAGTTTGTCGTTGGTTACATCAAGATAGGCTTCATCTAATGAGAGTGGTTCTATCAGATCGGTATACCTGCTGAATATTTCGCGGATGCGCTGCGATGCTTCTTTATATGCCGGGAACCTGGGGCGGACAAATATGGCATGCGGACAAAGTTGTAATGCTTGTTTGGATGACATTGCCGAACGGATGCCGAATTTTCGGGCCTCGTAACTGGCTGTGGCAACCACACCGCCTCTGCCTTCGGGTGGCCCGCCAACTACTAATGGTTTGCCACGAAGTTCTGGATTATCGCGCTGCTCAACCGATGCGTAGAAAGCATCCATATCAATATGGATGATCTTTCGGTGGGATGGCTGCGGTGGCGTTTCCATATATGCAAATATACTCTACCCAAAAACAAAAAGGATACTACATTATGCATGTAGCATCCCCTAAGTTAAATATATAAATAAGCTTATGCAAGCAAATTATGCTGGTTTTGCTTTTACTTTATTAGGTTGTCATTGCTAGGAGGAACGACGAAGCAAACTCGCCATAGCTGTTCGTAGACTTTGCCTACGAACCTGTATGACTGTAGTCTCAGACTACAGTCATAGTCGTCCGAAGTTTAAAACTTCGGACAGCAATAGTAAACCATTGCTGGTTTTGCTTTTACCTTATTAGTTTGTGATTGCTTCGTTCCTCGCAATGGCATGGTGTAGAGTTTGGTGAATTATTATGCTTCTGCCAGCAACTCATCAAGATTACCCAATCCCATGGTAAAGCCGCCTTCAAAGCCCATCGCAAGGATATTTTCAAAGATGGCTACATCATCAAAAGTGAGATCAACTTCAACCCTTGTACCACTTTCAGTGGCATAAAATTGATTGTGCCAGTGCATACCGGTATAATCGTGGGGCGTATTTCCATCTTCATCACAAAACTTAGTAGTAAGTTTAAAGCTTTGCGTAGGTGTTATAGTTTCAAAATCGCATCTACTCCAATGTTTTTCACCTTCGGGGCCGGCCATGTAATAAAGCCATGTACCACCTTCGGTAAAACTATATGATTTGGTTGTGGCTTTCCATGGTTTTGGTGCCCACCATTTATCAAGTAAATCGCTTTCTGTCCACGCTGCCCATACCTTTTCAACAGGTGCAGCAAATTCCCGGGTAACATGTAGCTTTTTATTAGCTAAATCTTTGGTAAATACTGTTTTGTTTGTCATGATTATTTTATTTAATATTATTTAGTAAGTCATCTAATTGATTAAAGCGGTCATCCCACATTTTGCGGAAATCCTCGAGCCATTTGTCTATTTCTTTCATTTTTTCAAAGTTTATATGATAATAGATCTCCCGTCCGGATTGCCGTTGCGTTACCGCTTCGCATTCCGTTAAAATCTGAATATGTTTTGATACTGCCTGGCGTGTACTGTCGAAATGTTCGGCAATAGCATTTGGCGTCATGGCTTGTAAGGCAATCAGCGCAAGGATAGCCCGGCGGGTCGGATCGGCAATGGCCTGGAAAATATCTCTTCTCATTTATTTGCAACTATATGGTTGCAAATATAAATGCAATTATTCGGTTGCGCAAATTTAATCTGATTTTTGTTGCAGGTTTTTATCTTTGCTATATGGAACCCATCACCTGGCATGATTTTGAAAAAGTGGAATTGCGTGCCGGCACTATTTTAGAAGCTGCTGATTTTCCCGAAGCGCGTAAACCTGCTTACAAGGTTAAGGTTGACTTTGGCGAATTAGGCATTAAATGGTCGAGCGCGCAGATCACTAAGCATTATACCAAAGAGGAATTGGTAGGAAAACAGATTATAGGGGTGGTTAACTTCCCCAAAAAACAGATCGCGAATTTTATGTCGGAATTTTTGGTAACCGGCCTGGCTGACGAGAATGGCGATATAGTATTAACCGCGATTGATAAACCCGTGCCTAACGGCAGTAAATTAATATAGATGAATTATTATTTAAGCTTTTTAGTGGGTACACAGTTAATAGGTGTGCTTTTTATTGTGATAGGTGCCCTGCAACGCTTTTTGCCGCCGAAAAAGATAAACAGATGGTATGGTTATCGTACACCGAATGCACGGATTGACCAGGAGACCTGGGATGCCTCAAACCGGTACTCGGCTATTTATATGATGCGGCTGGGTTTTGTGTATTACATTATCGGGACAGTGATAAACGCAATAGCCAGGGTATATATTGATGACTTTGACAAGCAGAACATGGTGAAGTACTTAGTGCTTTTCGCGGGCGCGATAGGTATCGGGGTATTATCGACCATGGCTACCGAAAAGTATCTGGCTGCCAAGTTTAAGAATAAAGTAAAGAAGAGACGTAAATGAGATATGTGAGTTTTGAGAATGAGCCCGCGGCGATCTCGCCGGATGAGTTTTTCATGAATGAGGCGATAAAAGAGGCAAAGCTAGCGCTGGCGGAGGATGAAATACCCATTGGCGCTGTGGTTGTTTGCAAAGGGAAGATAATAGGCAGGGGGCATAACCTTACGGAGCGTTTGACCGATGTATCGGCCCATGCGGAAATGCAGGCGCTTACCGCCGCGGCCAATTATATGGGCGGTAAATATTTAAAGGAATGTATTTTATATGTAACCATGGAGCCTTGTGTAATGTGCGCGGGTGCTGCTTATTGGTTTCAGTTGGGCGGGATAGTTTTTGGGGCTTATGATACGAAGTTAGGTTTCGGTAGGTTGAACCAAAAGATCACCCATCCTAAAACGGTTATTACCGGTGGGATAAAAGAGAATGAATGCTCGGAGCTGGTGAAGGAGTTTTTTAGGAAGAAGCGGTAGGGTGTATAGTTGATGGTTCAGAGATCATAAAGAAGCGTAGGATAGTGTGATACCTTCCCTAGGGAAGGAGGAGGAAAGGGTTAAGTAGGCTTGGTTTTGTTAGCGACAACACCAACAAAGGCGAAAAACAAACAAAATGAAAAGAATTGCTTTGACAATTTTGTTGACGACATTGATTGCTAATTGCTACTGTCAACAAATACATTCCATAAAATTTATTTATGAAGGACAAACTCTACATCCTGTAGGCATAGTAATAATTTCTGTTGGAAAAGTAATTAAAACATCCAGAGATATTACTAGTAAAATGTATGGCACAAGTGTTAAAACAGATATAAATACTTACAATTGTTTAAAACAGTACATTGAAACAAGTAAACTCAATATTTCAGAAAAAGAGAGCTTACATGTTGATCATATCAGAATTGTTATTTCAAATGGAATTACGGATTATGTAGCTAAAAGGAATTATTATAAATTTTATGTTAATTTAAAAGCGATAATATTAGGAAAAAATTTGGACAGAAACGTATTAGATGCCATCTACCATCAGTGACCCCTTACAGGTCGAAGTTTATAGTTTCGACCTGAAAATGATACCCTGCGTTAGCGATAGTAGTGGATACCGGCCTCGAGCCTAAGGCCTGCAGGCGTATGAACGAATAGCGCGGGCCGGAGGCAACGCTCAAAACTTTTTCGCGCTCCGTTTACTCACCCCGACTACGCTGCGCTTGTCGACCCTCTCTCCGCCTGCGGCGCATAGAGGGGAAGAAAGATTTTTTGCCCTCTTTACCGCAAAGCGGAGGGGAGGTTAAGCGGCTGAGCGAAAACCGGGTGAGTAATCTGCATCGGAACAGAGGCGAAGAATGAACGTCAATCACCTAACAAAAACATGACATTTATTTATAACAAAAACATGTTTCAAACCTTATATTTGTCTCGAACACTATCTTAAAAATTAAAAACTTAATATTATGGCATTCACACTACCGGCGTTACCTTACGCTACTGATGCGTTAGAACCGCACATTGATAAAGCTACTATGGAAATTCACCATGGCAAGCACCACCAGGCTTATGTTACCAACCTTAACAAAGCGTTAGAAGGCAAACCTGAGGCTGATAGCAGCATTGAAGATATCATTACTAACATTTCAAAATTCGCGCCGGCGGTACGTAACAATGGCGGTGGCCACTATAACCACAGCTTATTCTGGACTTTACTTTCACCAAACGGTGGCGGCGAGCCAACAGGCGAATTAGCTGAAGCAATCAAATCAACTTTTGGTTCATTTGAAGATTTTAAAACTAAAGTATCTGAAGCTGGTGCTACCCGCTTCGGATCTGGCTGGGCTTGGTTAATTGTTGCTGATGGAAAATTAGCGGTTACATCAACCCCTAACCAGGATAACCCTTTAATGGATATTGCTGAAGTAAAAGGCGCTCCAATTTTAGGCATCGATGTTTGGGAACATGCTTACTATTTGAAATATCAAAACCGTCGCCCTGATTATTTAGCCGCGATCTGGAATGTGATCAACTGGGATAAAGTTGCCGAGCTTTACGCGAAAGCAAAATAACCCCATAATCCTCTAACGGGGAATGATTTTTGAAGCGGCAGAGTTATTATTAATTCTGCCGTTTTTATTTAACAGAAATTTATGAAAGCTATAGTATTAGAAGCCGCTGATAAACCATTAGCCTATAAAGAAGTTGATAAACCTACTTTAAAGCCGGGCGAAGCATTGGTAAAAATAAAAGCCGCGGCGCTTAACCGTCGTGATTATTGGATTACAGTGGGTAAATATGCGGGCATTAAGTATCCAACTATTTTGGGAAGCGATGGAGCTGGTATCGTTGCCGAAGTGGGCAGTGATGATGATAAACATTGGCTGAATAAAGAAGTTGTTATTAACCCTGCCTCTGGTTGGGGGGATAACCCGAATTTTCAATCCAGTAACTTTAAGATATTGGGTTTGCCTGCCGACGGCACTTTTGCGGAATATGTAAAAGTATCAGTAGCGGACCTATACCCTAAACCTGCTTATTTAAGCTGGGAGCAGGCAGCAGCTATTCCGCTGGCGGCTTTAACTACTTATCGTGCATTGTTTACCAAGGGTAAGGCTGTAAAAGGTAGTAAAGTGCTGATAACCGGTGTTGGCGGCGGTACGGGCGCGTTTGCCCTGCAATTGGCTGTGGCTGCGGGTTGCCAGGTTTTTGTGACCTCGGGTTCGGGTGATAAACTAGACAGGGCACGGCATTTGGGTGCTGCGGCGGGCGTAAACTATAAAGCGCAGGACTGGGCCGAACAATTAACCCAACTGGCAGGCGGTTTTGATGTGATTGTTGATAGTGCCTTGGGCGATGGTTTTGTTAAACTGGTTGATTTATGTAACCCGGGTGCGCGTATAGTGATATTTGGTGGAACGGCAGGAAACATACCTGAATTAAACGGTCGCAAAATATTTTGGCGACAGATACAAATATTAGGCACCATGATGGGCAATCCTGATGATTTTAAAGGTATGCTTGCTTTGGTTAATGAACATCAAATTATTCCTGCAATAGACGAAGTATTCCCACTAAGTGAGGCTAACGCGGCGATTAAAAAGATGGAGCATTCATCGCAGTTTGGGAAGATTGTGCTGCAAGCTTAGTATCAGAATAGGTTATTTACGGAGTGCCATGCTGAGGGTACTCGAAGCATGTGGGCAGGCCTTTACGCTCATACTTCGGATGCCCTTAGTATGACACCCTTTGGTTGCGTAATTTCCCCCTAAAAAGAAAAAGCCTCCCAACCTTGCGTCGGGAGACTTTCAACCTAAACCTTATCACAATTAAACTGGCAAGGATGCCAGTTCAGTTATTATATATCAATTACTATACCAAAGTAACATTGTAGAGTTATATTTTTTTACTTAAGGTTAAAATCAGGTTATTATATTATTATAAGATGACTATTCCTTTTAGTCAGCAGTTGATTATATTTTGGTAGCTGCCAAAATTACTTTTGTTGTCCACCCGATTGAACACTTGTGTATGTTTTTGTGAGGTTTTTTTTGCGCAGATAGGTGTCAAAAATATACAGTGCAAGCACAATATCAAAAAACATGAAGCTTTCCATTACCGGGCTGCTTAGGAATTTGGTGATGTTAGGGATCACAAAATGCGTTGTATTTCCGCCGGATACCAGCGCAGACCAGTGGACGCTGGTTAATGCAAAAATTAGAATTGCCGAAATAATTAACCCGAAAAACAACCCTATACCCTTAACAATACGCTGATCAATGCGTGCTTTTAACGGCTGCATCGCATGCTCGTTACGGATGCTCTCCATTACATTGTAGGTGAAAGCCATAGGCGGCTCATCCAGTTCCATTGCTGAAAACTCTGCATTTAGCGCGAGTAATTCTTTATACTTTTTTCGGTATACTTCGTCCTGCTCAATAAGCATACTAATGGCCTTTTGCTCCTCGGGGCTGCTGGTGCCATCAATATAATTCCAAAGTTGTTCTTCTATGTTATTCATATCAGTTCCTTAGCTTCATGTTTTAAATTACGCTCCAGCTTGTCCTTCAAACGCTGGCGCGCCCTAAATAGTTTAACCTTTACGGTATTAGCTTCGATACCCATGGTTTGGGCAATCTCTTCTAACGATTGCTCGCCTTTGTAAAACAGGGTGATGATGGTCGCGTCGTCAGGTAATAATTGATCGATGGCCTGGCTTAAATAAAACGAACGCGATTTATTTTCCAAGTTATTTTCATCATAGCTGCTTGGTTTATTTTCCACTTGTATAAAAGTATCCTCATCGTCTATCGAATCAGTAGCTATCCTTTTTTTACGCAGGGTAGTCATGGCGGTAGTATAAACTATACTATACAGCCACGTAGTAAACTTTGATTGTCGCTGAAAAGATTCTAATGAACGATAAGCTTTTATAAAGCAATCCTGGGCAATTTCTTCAGCATCTTCCCTGCTTTTAGCAAAGCGCATAGCCAACGTGAATACAAAACGCTGGTGCCGTTTAATTAAATCAGCATAAGCCGACTGATCTCCTGCCAGTGTTTGTTCAATTAAGTCGATATCCGAAAGCTTGCTTTGCATTTATGTGGTTATGACTACATGGTTGGGGTAGAGGTTACAGTAGTAAAGATAATTTTTATTACTGTATTGTCATTCTGAGTGGAGCGAAGAATCTTCTAGAGACGACAAGCGGATATACAGAGGCGTCATGTATGTTGAAGAAGATTCTTCGTTCCTCAGAATGAGAAATTTTCGCCGCTCATTGCCGCTGGGCTAGTTCTTTTGTCTTGACACAAAAGAACCAAAAAGTCAAGACGGAAAAAACCTTCTGCCCACAGGCCAACTCCCGGCCCGGTTTTCCGTCGGGCTTTTGCGCGCATGTAATATTTATCTTGTCATTGTGAGTTGAGGGAAGACTTACGAAGTTTTTAAAACTTCGTAAGTCTCATAATGACGAATATGGCGGCTAGGTGACTCACCCGGTCTTGCTCCGCTCGACCACCCTCTCTAGCGCAAGTGCTAAAGAGGGAAATTGGATATTTATTTTTACCTCTTTGTACCGAAGGCTTATAGTTTATATTTTTCACCTCTTTGTCGCGCAGCGAAAGAGAGGTCGGCGAGCGAAGCTAAACCGGGTGAGTAAATATGCTGGCGGACAGTTTTGATAAATTTTTAGTTTCCCTGTAACCTCATTAAAAAAAAGGTAGTCATAGCTTACAAATACACCAATATGGTGCATCAAACAAAATGATTTATCAAATTAATAATTAAATATTATGGACTCAAATTCACTAGCGGTATTAATACCGATTTTCGTTCCCATCAGCATGTTTGCAATGGTTTTTGGTATAGTGTATTTACACAAACGCGAACGTATGGCGATGATTGAGCGTGGTATGGATCCGCGCAGTTACAAACCACGCTCACAAACTTATAATACCTTAAAATGGGGTATGTTATTAATAGGTGCAGGTTTGGGCTTATTTTTAGCCTATGTACTGGACCATACATGGTTTGAAAGTATGAATAGAGATGAAAATAACCCGGCCATATATTTTGCCCTGATAGCTTTATTTGGCGGACTAGGTTTATTTATATCGTTCCTGATAGAGCGAAAGGCAGAACCTCAAAAGATAGAACAGGAATAAATAGGGAGGTGTGTGAAAGGGTAAAAGGCGAATGGTGAAAGGACAAAACCTTTTACCATTCGCCTTTTGCCTTTTACCTTATGTAAAGTTCTTTTATCAAATCAAGATGATATAATTCGTGCCCGGCGGTCATATATACCAATGCCCTTACGGAAACAGGGTGGTTGCTTGCAACGCCTATCATCTGGCTCTGCTCATCAGTAAAGGAGCTGTATAAATATACATTGGCTTCGCGCAGCGCCTTAAATTCATTGGCTAAATCCTGTATGGTACGGGTATCAAAGGTTGAAGCAGCTACATATTCTTCCTGATCGAAACCGGGTAGCGGGTTTTTATCTCCACGAGAAAAACACAGCGCACGGAACGAGAATACCCTTTCGGTATCAATCATGTGGCCTAGCACCTGTTTTAGCGTCCACTTACCTTCCGCATAGGCATAATCGGCCTGCTCGGGTGTTATCCGCGAAAAAAAGTTATAGGTGCTTTGTTTTAAATATTCTAATATCTCTAGTACTGGGCCATTAGGTACTTTGGCTACGTATGCTGCCGCGTATGGGGCGTATTCACCGGGTTGCGGTTTGTTTATCATTTTTTGAGTTTTTTAGGGTTATGCGGAATGTTGTGCCCTTGCCAATTTCTGATTCGCGCACAGCAATTGTACCGTTATGGTAGTTATTTACAATACGCCTGGTTAGCGAAAGGCCTAATCCCCAGCCACGTTTACGGGTGGTATACCCCGGCTGAAATACGGTATCGAATTTTGAGCGTGGAATGCCTTTGCCTGTATCGGTAACATCAATCAATATCAGGTTCTTTTTAGTTTTGCTGGCGTTTATCTCCACTTTTATTTTGCCACGGCCTTCTATGGCGTTTACCGCATTTTTCAATAGATTTTCCAGTACCCAGTCAAATAAAGGCACATTTAAACCAGCCTGTAAGTAGGGATTGCCGGTAATTTCAAAACTGATGTTATTACTTACCCGCACGCTGAAATAGTCCACAAAATCCTTAACTACATAATAAACCGAACGATCTTCCAACTTTGGTTTTGATCCGATTTTGGAGAACCTGTCGGCAATAATTTCCAGCCGTTTAATGTCGTTTTCCATCTCCGCCATTAATGGGTCTTTTTCGGCATGGAATTTATCTTTTATCAGTTCGACCCAGGCCATTAATGATGATATTGGCGTGCCTAACTGGTGCGCGGTTTCCTTAGCCAAACCTACCCAAACCTGGTTCTGCTCAGATTTACGGGAGGAGTTGAACGCGGTATATGCCACTAACAGAAATATAGCGATGACTAAAAGCTGTATATATGGAAAGATCTTAAGTTCATGTAACAGTGCCGAATCCTTATAGTAAACCAGGTATTTGGTATTTAACATGGTTAGCTGTATTGGCGCGTGCTGCTTTTTCATGTACTCCAGCTCATTCTGAAAATAAGCGGGGTCGTATTTTGGCGAGCCCTTAACCTTGTCGTTCCCCGGTATGTTGATGTTGGTTTTGGTAGAGTCGAGCCCACGGGTATATTTAATATCGCCCTTTTCATCAACCACAATAGCGGGTACTAACGAACTATCGCGTACAGCGAAAACGTACTGAAGGAAGTCGTTATCATCGGATGTAGTAGTTTGCCGCATACTCATTGCCCAAACCTGCGCGCGTGTACGCTCGGACATGGCAATGTGTTTAACCAGGTAATTGGTGTATAATAATGATCCGCTTGCAATAATCATTGCAAAGGTGATGAGTATGTATTTCCAGCGTTTTTTCTGTTGGTATGGGTTCATTTATTATAAAAAGTCAGCAAGTCGGAAAAGACCGTAAGTCTGTATTTTGCCAAATTACATAAATACTCCGAAAACTGATGAAGAACGGCTAATTTGAAATGTAAGTATCCTGTTTTGGAATTAAAAGTGCTTTGATAGTTATTGCTGGTTAGCACAAAACATCTTTCACTAGGTTAGTTCAATATCATTGAAATATTTTCACCCTCTTTCCGGCTTCCCGGAGAGAGGGTGAACAGCGTAGCGCATTCGGGGTGAGTTAACTGTGCGCCAGGCATTTGTGCTAATGTCGCTCGTATACTCTACTCACCCGGTCTTTGCTTCGCTCGACCACCCTCTCTTTTGCAAGCAAGGAAGAGGGTAAAAAAGCATTGAATTACCTCCCATGCTTTAAATCATTCATTTAGACCTCCCTTGTGGGGAGGGTTGGGTGGGGCTAATATTTGATTATCTTTGCGGCATAATGGCAGATAAAAAAGTTAGAGTTCGTTTTGCACCAAGCCCTACGGGCGGTTTACATTTAGGCGGTGTTCGTACCGTGTTGTTCAATTATCTTTTCGCTAAAAAACATGGTGGCGATTTTGTTTTACGTATTGAAGATACCGACCAAAACCGCTATGTAGAAGGTGCAGAGCAATATATTTTAGATTGCCTTAACTGGTGCGGCTTAACACCTGATGAGAGCCCTGTTGTGGGTGGCCAATATGCGCCATACCGCCAAAGCGAGCGTAAAGCGCTTTACCGCCAATATGCTGAAAAGCTGGTGATGGAAGGTCATGCTTATTACGCTTTTGACACGCCGGAAGAACTGGATGCCAAACGTAAAGAGATACCGAATTTTCAATATGGGCATGCTCATCGCGATGAATTGCGCAACTCCTTGTCGTTATCTGAACATGAGGTAGATGCTTTATTAGACGCGCATACACCACATGTTATCCGTATAAAAATGCCTACTGATGAAACCATCAGTTTTAATGATATGATACGCGGCCACGTTAGTTTTGAAACTAACCAGGTTGATGATAAGGTTTTGTTAAAAGCCGATGGTATGCCGACCTATCACTTAGCTGTGGTGGTTGATGATTACCTGATGAAAATATCGCATGCTTTCAGGGGCGAAGAATGGTTGCCATCTGCACCTGTTCATTTGCTGCTTTGGGAGTATTTAGGCTGGAAAGCTGATATGCCACAATGGGCGCATTTGCCGTTGATATTAAAACCAGATGGACACGGTAAACTAAGCAAGCGCGATGGCGCAAGGCTAGGTTTCCCGGTTTATGCTATGGAGTGGTATGATGCTAAAACTGATGAGTTTACAGCTGGTTTCCGCGAGCTTGGCTTTTTACCGGAAGCCTTCCTGAACTTGTTAGCCATGTTAGGCTGGAACGATGGCGGTGATCAGGAAATATTTACCCTGGATGAATTGATAGAGAAATTCTCGATAGAGCGAGTGAGCAAGGCTGGTGCTAAGTTTGATTACGAAAAAGCCAAATGGTATAATGCCGAATGGATCAAAAGGGAGCCAGTTGAGAGTTTAAAGGAGAAAGTTAAAAACGTGCTTACAGATAAAGGTGTAACTGTTAAGGATGATGCTTACCTATTAAAAGTTATCGACGCTGTTAAGGAAAGATGTGTGTTACTACCTGATTTCTACCAGCAGTCAGTTTACTTTTTTGAAGTGCCTAAGGAGTATGATGTAAACTCCGTTAAACCAAAATGGAACGAAGCTAAGACTGATTTTTTTAATGTGCTGATAAGCCTGTTGAAGAACGAAGTATCTATTGATGCAGTTGCATTTGAGGCACAGTTTAAAGCCCTGATGGAAGAGAAAGCATTAAAAGCAGGCGATGTGATGTTGCCATTCCGCATTATGCTGGTGGGTGGCAAGTTTGGTCCGCATGTGTTTGATATTGCTGCTTTGTTGGGTAGGGATGAGACGATTAATAGGATTGAGTTGGCTTTGGGGGTGTTTAATTCGTAAGCCTATTTTGTCATTCTGAATGGAGTGAAGAATCTTCTAAAGGCGACAAGCGGATATGCAGAGCTCGCTTTGTATATTGAAGAAGATTCTTCGTTCCTCAGAATGACAAATATCAACGCCTCGTCCCTCAGCGGAGATATTCTCGTTTAAATAAGGTATTCTGTCCCGCTCATTGCCGCGGGGTCTAGTTCTTTTGTCACAAAAGAACCAAAAAGTCAAGACGGAAAAAACCTTCTGCCCGCAAGGCCAACTCCTGGCCCGGTTTTCCGTCGGGCGTTTGCACTCTTTTTTTGCTTCTCATTCTGAACGGAGTGAAGAATCTTCTTCGATATGAAAAGTGAACATGCGAGTTTTAGAATATTCTTCGTTCCTCAAATGACAAAAACCTTATATTTTCGTTAAAATAACAGCAAAAAATGTCTTAAAAACACACTTTTTTTTGCGATTTTAGTCATTATTTAAGCTTTTTAAGGTTGAAAATGAGTAAAATTAGCATGTAAAAACGGCCTTTTTAGGTGCTTTTTGATTATTTTTTGGCTAAAAAGTGTACCAAAGTGTACCACCTGTTTCACTTGTACCGTGGTACGGATAAATCTAAAATCGTAAATCCGAAATCTAAAATCGAATTATTTCCACTTGAAGCTTTTGATCATCACATTCATATCCTTCTTCACAAAATCAAGTACGGGTTGGATGGAATCAAGCTTGGGTTCGGAGTTGAAATATAGCGCGCCGCGGATGTAGTTGCGGGTGCTATCGGTAAGGAAAAATTGCGCGGATGAAGCGGCGTTACCGTTGATGGTATAGTAGATACCGAAGATCTTTTTATCGGGGTAATAGATCAGCGCCTGGTCGATACCGGTTGACTTTACCGTGTGTTTAAAGGCGAAGGAGTGCGCGTCCTCAATCAATTCATCAAATACCTTGCGCGAGGTTATGCTCTCATAGCTCAAATGCAGTGTACCATTAAACTGCGGGAATTGCATGTTTAATAAATATTTCATATTGATCAGCTTTTTATTGCCATTTGGCGCCGTGTTTGAATCGGGTACGATGGTGGCATAGGCTGGATATAAAAAAGTGAAGGGGTATGGCCCGTTATATTCAACGTATTGTTTTTGGGGGAAAACGATACGGTAATATCCACGCGGTTTTGGCGAATAATCGTGGTTGTTATTGCTGCAGGCGCTAAAAAGTAAAGTTGTAATCAGCAATAAGCCAAATATCCTCATAAAGTCATTGTTTGTGAGTTCCATATCTCCCACGATTTTTCAGCCTGCAAGGTAAGCATTTCGTAGCCATTTTTAATCCGGGCGCCTCGTTCTTCGCCTTTCTTTAAAAACAGGGTTTTTTCGGGGTTATAGATCAGGTCGTACAACAAATGCTGCGGTGTGATCAGCTCATAAGGGATATCCGGGCATTCATCAAAATTAGGGGCTGTGCCCAATGGCGTAGTATTGATGATGAGTTTGTTCTTTTCAAAGTGATGCGGTTTCAAATCCTTAAACAGAATGTTGCCGGGATGTGGTTTACGGGTAACCGTTGTAATGTTGATGTTCAGGTTATCCAGCACACATTTTACCGCTTTGGCGGCGCCACCATCGCCTAAAATCAAGGCATCTTCCATGCCTTCCCTCAACAATGGTTTTAACGACATTTCGAAACCGTAAATATCCGTATTAAAACCCTCCAACCTAAAGTCGTGTCCCTTTACGCCAACTTCGCCTAAAAACGAAGCCAGTATCGGACTTTCGGCAACCACACGGATGCAATTTACAGCGCCTGCGTTCTTGGCATCATGCTCAATCCAATCGAGGTATTTAATAACATTAACTTTATGGGGGATAGTCACATTCAGGCCGCATAGATCGGGATTCAGGTCGAGCATGTCCTGCAAATCTTTAATATGTTCAATAGGATAAAGATCATATTGAGCATCCTTGATATGCAATTTCTCAAACTTCTCGGTAAAATATTTTTTTGAAAACGAATGTGTAAGCGGAAAACCTATTAGCCCGTATTTTTTCATGATGCAATGTTAAAATAACAACTGAATATTTCTTTACGTTGTTTAATAAATAATGAAAAAATTACAGATTCAGAAAGTTTTCCAGGTTGCCTTTGTCGTTTGCGTCGGAGAGTTTTTTCAAGGTCTTATCAATCTTGACATTGCTTACCGGGTTATTTACATAAGCTAGCAATGTTTTAACGCCATTAATGGTGATTACCTTGACATCGGTAGACTTGGTCTCCAATGCGTATTTAGCCATCGATGTCATATAAAGCAACATCAGATCAACATTACCTGAGAGGTATTTTATCGCGTTTTGCTCCAGCGAAAAAGTATAATCAGGGGTGCCTTCCATCCATCGCATTACAAATTGCCCGGCTTTTATACGGGTAGGGATGTTTTGGTCGATAGGGGTTGATAGCAGGAAATTCGCGGTTTGCAATACAGCGCTATCTGCCAATGTATAATCGCTGGTTTGCTTAAATTTATACTGGTCGAACTTCGGCAGATTTTGGGCAAAGCCTGTACCGACAGAAATGATGAGCAGAAAAAATATGAATAGCTTTTTCATGCGAAAATCGGTTTAATTCGATGCGAAAAGTGGCTTTTTAAAGTCAATTACAGGGTAAAAGTGAGCTTTTTATGTATTAAAAGCATCAATATTCCTCGTTTTTCATCACAAATATGCCTTAAAAGTATCGTTTTTTCTACAAAAAGTGATCAAAAGTATCACTTCTGATCCCCAGGCGTAAAGTCTCTAACGGTATTACATCAGCAGGCGCAATATTGCCTAAACTTACATTGGCGCCAATTAATTTAATAAACCAAACCTGCTGCGCTTTTTGAGGTGCTTCCCAAATAATGGTTTCTTCGGGTATCTGGGTTAATATCTCATCCACCAATCCCTGCCTTACTTCTCCTGAATCACGATAGATACCTACGTTACCGCTTTCGCGGGCTTCGGCAATTACTTTCCATGAGCCTGCCTCAATTTCGGCCTGCATCAGCTTGATCCATTTATAAGGGGCAAATATTTTCTGTACGTCTTTGGAGCCTACTTCAGATATTACTGTGAAGTTTTCGCTCAGCTTCCGAATGTATTCGCATTTGATGTCATGCTCAATAGTTATAGAGCCATCAGATACTTCCACATATTGCATTTTGTATTTATCCAGTATTTTGCAATAATCATCAAACTGGTTACGGATGATAAATGCCTCGAATAAAGTACCTCCGAAGTATACCGGCAAGCCTGCTTCGCGGTACAAAGCCAGTTTTTCATCAAGCTTAGGCGTAACGTATGATGTGGCCCAGCCCAATTTAATAATATCGCTATGTACACCGGCAACCTCGATAAAATCCTCGGCCTGGCGTACGCTAAGGCCTTTATCCATAACCATGGTGATGCCACTGTTTCGGGGTTTAACAGTGCGCTCGGGGATATTATTGATGTGGTAATTCATAAAAACAAAGTAGGTAGCCTGATGCTAATAAATATTCGGCCGCAAAGTTCAAAAAAAAAACCAAAAAGCAAGGTAAGTTTTTGGTTATATTGAGTTGATTGATAATAAGGCTAAATTAGGTTGACAAAGTAGTATTTCACTTTGCCAACCTAATAACTATCTCGTATAGCGATTGATAATATCTACAATCACCTTATTCTTTTGTAACTGCGGCAGGTAATCGTACAAAATGTAATGCTTTTCAGGGTCTGATGTCAGCGCCAATTCCAGGTGGTTCAGCGCTTCGTTATAATCACCTTTGGCAAATAAATAGGCCACCATACGGTAGTATAATTCTGCTGCTTCGGGGTTATTCTTTATAGCTTGCGACATCACCTCGATAGCATCAACCAACCTGTCCTGTTCGTATAATATGGATGAGTAATCTAACCAGGCATCCACATCAAGTGGGTTTAGCTCCACTACTTTTTCGTAGGCCTGTTCAGATTCCGTCAAGTGCTTCAGCTTGTATTCAGCATCAGCAATGGCAAACCAGTAATCAGCGTTGGCTATATCAAGGTCAAGCGCTTTTTTGTAGAAATGTAGTGCTTCAAAATAACGCTCTTCAAAATCAAGGGTTACGCCTATACCAAACCAGGCATCAGCCAGTTTTGGATCCATTTTAACAGATTTTTTGTAGAAGGCCCGCGCATCATCCATTTGCTCCAATTTCTCGTAGCATTCACCAATGGCACAATAGGTATCAGCATTAGGTTGCTCGTATTCAAAAGTCTGGCGATAAACTTCTATTGCTTCTGCATACTTCTCTAAATTAACCAGTGCATTACCTTTGTTAAAGTAGGCTGATGCAAAGCTATCCTTAATCAAGATGGCATAATCATAGGCATCTATCGCTTTCTCAAATAAGCTAAGCTTAGTAAACGCGTTGCCCAAGTTATACCAGGCGGCATAGCTGTACGGTTCATTATCAATATATTGCTGATAAAATTGTACGCTTTCTTCCTGGTTATCCATTACATCGTAACAAAAAGCCAATTCGTATAAAGCGTCCTGGTTTTCCATATTCTGTTTCAGGCATTCCTTCAGAAAACCGATAGCAGTATTGTAATCGCCCATATTCTGATGAACGTAGGCGATATGAAGCAATATCTCGTCGGTTTCTTCGGCAAGGCTTAAAGCTTTCTCGTAGTTCTCCAGCGCTTCGTCAAAGCGCTCCATGCTCTCATATAAATTACCACGGATGAGGTATATATCCGGGTCAGAAGCCTCCAGCATGGCAGCTTTATCCAAAGCATCAAATGCTTCTACGGAGCGATTGGTTACCACTAGAAGCTGGGCTTGTTTTATTAAAAATACAGCAGCAAACGGGTGTTGGTTGCGCGCATACTCAGATACTTGCAGGGCTTTTGCCGGATCATTTTTTTCGATGTAGTAGTCGATAATGTTCTCAAACGCCTGGGCATCAAAAAAGTACTGGTCGTGATTCCGAATCATTTCCTCGTACCGTTCTACCGAAAATTTTGGGTCTTCGGTAAAACCAAATTCAAATTCTTCTTCCATTCAATTAGGTTTGCAGAACACGTTTTCAGTTAAGATTTAAGCCCCCTCTAAATCTCCCCCGGCAGGGGAGACTTTCCTCTTAAGGCCCTCCCTGCCGGGGAGGGTTGGGTGGGGCTATTAATCCTTAACCGAGATTAAATTACAAATAATAAAGATCTTAAGATGCAATTAAGTTTTCAACATACACACATTATTTAACAGCGGCTTATACAAGTGCCTGATAATAAATGTAAACCATTTTGTGGCAAGCGGTGAGTTGATAATAAATTGCCTTAAAGATTTTTACCTTTGACAAAAGTAACCATTATGAGCATCGATATAACAAAAATTCTGAACCATTTACATATAAACGACATTAATGAGGCGTTTAGTACGGGCAGTAATTGGGGAAGTAGTGCCAATTCAGCTGTAAAAGATGTGTTATCGCCGGTTGACGGTAAAAAGATCGCATCGGTAAAATTCGCTACGGATAGCGATTATAACCACGTTGTTGAAACCGCAGCAAAAGCCTTCAAAAACTGGCGTACTGTACCCGCTCCAAAGCGTGGCGAAATAGTTAGGGAGATAGGCGAATCGCTAAGGGCTAATAAACATGAGTTAGGCGCTTTGGTATCCTATGAGATGGGTAAAAGCTTGCAGGAAGGCTATGGCGAAGTGCAGGAGATGATCGATATAGCCGATTTTGCCGTAGGCCAGAGTCGCCAGTTATATGGTTTGACCATGCACTCCGAAAGACCGGAGCATCGCATGTATGAGCAATATCATCCACTTGGGATTGTAGGGATCATCTCAGCATTCAACTTCCCGGTTGCAGTTTGGAGCTGGAATGCCATGCTGGCTTGGGTTTGTGGTGATGTTTGTATCTGGAAACCATCTGAAAAAACACCATTAACGGCTATTGCCTGCCAGCATATAGCGCAAGCGGTATTTAAAAAACATAATATAGAAGAAGGTGTGTCATGCCTGGTTATCGGCGACCGCAATATCGGCGAACTGATGGCTAACGATACCCGTGTACCATTAATTTCAGCAACGGGCTCAACCCGCATGGGTAAAGCCGTAGGCGCTGCTATAGGAGCTAGGTTAGGTAAAAGCTTACTGGAGCTTGGTGGCAATAATGCCATCATCATCAGTGAAAATGCTGATCTGGATACTTCGTTAGTTGGCGCTGTATTTGGTGCGGTAGGCACTGCTGGCCAGCGTTGTACAAGTACCCGGAGGCTCATCATCCACGAAAGTGTTTATGATGCCTTTAAACAAAAACTGGTGAATGCTTATAAGCAGATCCGTATCGGTGACCCTTTGGATGAGAGTAACCACATGGGCCCGCTGATTGATCAGGATGCAGTGGCATTATACCTGGACTCTATCGAAAAATGTAAAGCTGAAGGCGGCAAGTTCGCGGTAGAGGGCGGTAAACTGGAAGGCGCGCAATATGCATCAGGCTGTTATGTAAAGCCTTGTATTGCCGAAGTGGAGAATAATTTTAAAATTGTACAACATGAAACATTTGCCCCAATACTTTATCTAATCAGGTATACAACATTAGATGAGGCTATAGCGTTACAAAACGGTGTTCCGCAGGGGCTGTCTTCATCAATAATGACACTTAATTTGCGCGAGGCAGAACAATTTTTATCGAGCAGAGGTTCTGATTGCGGAATTGCTAACGTGAATATTGGCACATCGGGTGCGGAGATAGGTGGTGCTTTCGGTGGCGAAAAGGACACAGGCGGCGGCCGTGAGTCGGGTTCGGATGCATGGAAAGTTTATATGAGGCGACAAACCAATACCATAAACTATTCCACAAAAGCGCCATTGGCACAGGGGATTAAATTTGATTTGTAATTAATTGGTTGAATAGTTGATTGGGTTTATTTGGTTGATTAGGTTAAAAAATCAACCACTCACTTAATCAACCACTCACCCACTCAACTAAATATAATTTATGCAGAAATTTAGCAAATATGTTTTTGGCGCTACGCTTTGCGGCGCATTGTTAATGAGTTTTGGATCTATGGCGCAAACGGCGCCCCCAACACCACCAGCTGATCCGCCAAAAAACTGGCATACTATGGATTTGAGTACCGATGGCTTTTTTGGTATCAGTTTAAACCAGGCCTACATATTTGTTAAAGGCAAAAAAAGCAAAACCGTATTGGTTGCTACCATTGATAGTGGTATTGATACCGCGCAAAAAGACCTACAGGGTATATTGTGGGTAAATCCAAAAGATATCCCGGGCAATGGTATTGATGATGATGGCGATGGTTATGTAGATGATGTACATGGCTGGAACTTTTTAGGCGGTAAAAATGGTAAATGCGATTATACCGAAACAACCGAAGAGGTACGTGAATATGCCAAACTTCAAGGCAAGTATGCCAATTTAACTTCAGCACCTGCCGGGGATGAAAAAGAATATAATTACTGGTTGGTTGTTAAAGCTACACATGATTCAACCGTTAATAAATCATCTACAGAATTAAGTGAATTAAAACCGGAAATGAATGTACTGATGATTACCAATGGGTACATCAAAAGCGCGCTTAAATTAGGCCCGGATGCTACGTTTGATATTCATGATCTGGACAAGGTACAAAGTAATAATGATACTGTTAACCGCAGTAAGTATGTTTGGAACATGGTTCTAACCCAGGAGGGCGGCGGCGCTACCACCAATGCGAAAGTATTAAAGGACCTGAGTGAATATTTAGAGAAATTAAACAACGATGTTAACCCTGATTTAAACTCTCGTAAGGAAATAGTAGGCGATAACCCAGATGTAATGGATGGCAAGCCTTATGGTAACAACATCCTGAAATATCCTGATGCTTCCCACGGTACAGGAGTAGCGGGGTTGATTGGCGCTAAACGTAATAATGGCTATGGTATTGATGGCGTGGCGGATAATGTGCGCATTATGTCGATAAAAGCCGTTCCTAATGGCGATGAGTATGATAAGGATATTGCCAATGCTATCCGTTTCGCGGTAGATCATGGTGCTAAGGTGATCAACATGAGTTTCGGTAAAAAAATATCACCCCATAAAGATTGGGTTGATGCGGCTATGAAATATGCCGCTGACAAAGATGTGTTAATGGTACAGGCATCTGGTAATGATAACCAAAACATTGATGATAAACCGGAGTTCCCTAATAACCATTTCCTGGATGGAACGACCAGCGATAATTTAATCAGTGTTGATGCTTCTGCATGGAAACAGGACACTACCCTGGCTGCAAACTTTACTAATTATGGAAAAAATACCGACCTGTTTGCTCCTGGTGTTAAAGTGACTTCAATTGATGAAGACGCAGAATTCAACACCGCCGACGGTACCAGCTTTGCCTCGCCAATAACAGCAGGTATTGCAGCGTTGATATTAGAGTACTATCCAAAATTAACAGCAGCTCAGGTGAAAGAAGCGATTTTGGCTTCGGCAACTCCGTTAAAAGGTGTTATGGTTTACAAACCGGGTACACATGATCTGGTTGATTTTACAACTCTGTCAAAAACAGGAGGTGTGGTAAATGCATACAAAGCTTTAGAGATAGCTTCAAAAATGAAGGGCGAGCGCAAAAAGAATGATTAAATTAAATAGTTTATTAAACTTACGAAGTTTTTAAAATTTCGTAAGTTTCTTATTGAAGATAAAAGAAGCCTGCAAAGTATCACTTTGCAGGCTTTGTTTTTTTGTCATTCTGAGCGGAGCGAAGAATCTGTACGGTGTAAACTACTTTACAGATTCTTCGCTGTGCTCAGAATGACAAAGAGGCTTGTCAAGAGTTAAAAAGATAATCCAACACAGTACCCGGCTTATGTGCCGCTTCGGCATCATACTTCCAGGTGAGTTTATAAAGCGGAGCTATTTTGTTATCTATTTCCTGTTTAACTTCAGCACTCATTGGTGTTAATAAACCGGTCATCTGTATACGGTGCGGTATATCGGCGCTAATTTTCGGGGTGATGTCCCATAAATCACGAAACTCCTTTATCCGCAGGTAAAGGTTGGTGAACATATAATGAAACCAGAAATAAGGGTACACCTTTAATGTATTGGTTACAAAAGCACTGAACCACACCTGTGTATTTAATTTTTGCAGCCTCTTATTCAGAAACTTCCAGCCCGAGTTCTCAATAAATTTAAGATTGGGGTTTTCATGCCAGTATAAATTTACCATGTTTTGGTATGTGCTGGCTATGTAATTATACTTGTTGCAGGCAATAAACCAACTCGATAGCATTCTGTCGGCCCCCGGTCTGTCAAAGGCAAAAAAGCCGGATTGCATATTATCATATAACCAATCATCTAAAGGTTTAGTGCAGAAACAGGTAGCATCAACCCATATACCGCCGTGTTTAGCCAATAAATTTATTCGTAGTATGTCTGATAACGCCTGCTTGGTTACCCCATCAGCGAATTCAGGAATATAGTCGCCGATACTTTGCTCATCTAATAAAATAAGCTCCCAATCGGGGTTATGTTGAATCCAGGACTCATAACATTTCTTAACCACCAGTGGTGCGTTATCAAGGCCTTGCAGCCATAAAAACCATATTTTTTTAGGTAGATTATTGTCCAATTGAGGTAAAATTTTGTATGCTAATATAGAAAAAATCAAGTCCCCGTCATTGGCAGCAACGAAGTAATCGCAAGGGAAAATAGCCGTCTTATATGGTTCGTAATTGCTTTGTTACTTACAACGGTGTAATGTGTATCAAATAAAAAAATCAATACCCATCGCCACTAATTGTTTTTAACACATCATTCCCTATATTTGCGCCGTTAAATTTTTTTTAATACGATGAGAGAAATACAATTCAGAGAAGCGCTTCGTGAAGCAATGCAAGAAGAGATGCGCAACGATCAAAACATATACCTTATGGGTGAAGAGGTTGCCGAATACAATGGTGCCTATAAAGTGAGCCAGGGTATGCTGGATGAATTTGGCGCAAAACGCGTTATTGATACTCCTATCTCTGAATTGGGTTTCGCGGGTATCGGTATAGGTTCGGCTATGAATGGCCTGCGTCCTATCATCGAGTTCATGACCTTTAACTTTTCATTGGTAGCTATCGATCAGATCATTAACGGCGCGGCCAAAATCATGTCGATGAGTGGTGGCCAGTTCTCTGTGCCTATCGTGTTCCGTGGCCCAACAGGTAATGCGGGTATGCTAAGCTCACAGCACAGCCAGTGTTTCGAGAACTGGTATGCTAACTGCCCGGGATTAAAAGTGGTTGTACCATCAAATCCTTATGATGCGAAAGGTTTATTAAAATCAGCTATTATTGATCCGGATCCTGTAATTTTTATGGAGTCGGAATTAATGTATGGTGATAAAGGCGAAGTGCCTGAAGAAACTTACTACGTTGAAATAGGTAAAGCTAAAGTGGTTACTGAAGGTACTGATGTGACTTTGGTAGGCTTTGGTAAAATAATGAAAGTGGTTATTGCTGCTGCTGCCGAACTTGCAAAAGAAGGTATCCATGCAGAAGTGATCGACTTGCGTACCGTTCGCCCTATCGATTACGAAACCGTTATCAATTCAGTTAAAAAAACTAACCGTTTGGTAATAGTTGAAGAAAGCTGGCCTTTAGGTTCAATCGCTACCGAGGTTGCATTCAAAGTGCAAAAAGACGCGTTTGATTATCTTGATGCCCCGGTACTGCGCATCATGGGTGGCGACGTACCATTGCCTTATGCGCCTACTTTAATACAGGAATACTTGCCAAACCCTGAAAGGGTGATTAAAGCAGTAAAAGAAGTTATGTACGTAACTAAATAATTTGCCCTAATACTTTCCCGCAAGGGAGAAAATATATACAAAACGAAGCCTGCTATATGCAGGCTTTATTGTTTTATATAAAATATTCTTCGTCCACTTTGTCATTCTGAGTGTAGCGAAGAATCTTCTAAATCATGCATAGTCTACTTTGCAAATCGAAAAAGATTCTTCGCTGCGCTCAGAATGACAAAGGGTAAAAACTATCCCAATATCTCCAGTAACTCATTCAGTTCCGCAACCTTTTCCGGTGACCCCAGGTGCTCATAGGCGCTGATTAGATTACGTAACACCCGTTTAATAATCTCTGTATTAGAACAGGGCTCATAAAATTGCTTGTCATACTTCACATTCAGCTGTTTCAAAAACATATCCACATCCCGGCGACCGAATATTAAGCCTTTGTTAAAGGCATTAATATAAAATAGCACACCGCCTTCAAATTCGCTTTGCCGGCTTTCGTCCATATAGGCCAAAATAAAGTGCTGTGGCAGGTTTACACCATACACCGGTATATCCAGTTTTTGGGCGATAATGGAATAGATGATCGCCAGTAAGGAATGGTTGCCTTTCTTAGTTTCCAAAACCTGGCTCAAATAACTGTTTTGCGGATCGAGGTGATTGGCGGTATTGCCACTAAACCCATAAATACTATAAAATACGTGGTTGATCAGTTTGATCTGCTCAGGCGGGCTCGACTCGTTCATCATCTGTATCCAAATATCTCGCTTAATGGCTTCTATTTGATTAATTATCTTCTGCTCGTCCAGATCAGGGTATTGATAGCGGTTGATGACCAATGTACCCTGCAACAGGTCAAAAGCACCGCTATGCTGCCACAGGCGCAAGTCATTCTTTAAAATATCAAATTGAATCTCATGCACCAGGTTAGCTATGCGTTCCTGTTGTATAGGGTCAAAAGCTTCGCCAAAGGCGTTCTCCAGGTAATCGATCACTTCACTCCCATACGACAACAATTTTTCGTGCACATGGTTATATATTTCCTGGTCGGGATCGTCCAGCAAGCGTATTAGTGAATTTACCTCTGTTTCATTTATCATGCTTAATGCTAAAATACTAAAGTTTATATATTTTTACAACCATGTTCAATATAAGGTTTGCTAAAGATTACCTTTCGCATCGTTTCCACGCAAAAAGCCGTCACGGCACTCATTCTCCCTTTGTATACCGACTGGTTGATACTATTATTTACGACAAATCACCCAAAAAAGTATATACCGAAGTTGAAAGCATTCGTCAGGAATTACTTGCCGATGACAACACCATCACCATTCTGGATTTAGGTGCGGGTTCGCATGTAAATAACAATCGCCAGAAGAAGATAAGCGATATAGCCGCTCATGCGCTTAAACCACCTAAGATGGCGCAACTGCTCTATCGCCTGGTAGCTGACCTGCAACCGAAAAACATTATAGAACTGGGTACCTGCCTGGGTGTAACCAGCATCTACCTACAAAAAGCCGCGCCGGATGCCACAGTATATACCCTTGAAGGCTCACCGGAAACTGCCGCAGTCGCACAGGCAACATTTGATAAAGCCGGTTTAAACAACGTTGAACTGGTTATAGGTAATTTTGATGATACGTTGCCGGATATCATTAATAGTTTAGATAAACTTGATTTTATGTTTGTAGATGGCAACCATCAAAAGGATGCTACCCTAAAATACTTCAATTGGTGCCTGCCGAAAGTACACGAAGATACGATATTGATCTTCGATGATATTTATTGGAGCGAGGGCATGAAAGAAGCCTGGGCCGAAATAAAAGCGCATCCACAGGTAAAAGTAACTATTGATTTGTTTTGGATAGGGTTGGTGTTCTTTAAATCCGGGCAGGCGAAGGAGGACTTCAAAATAAAAATATAACCGTTTATTAGATGATTTTTAGATTTCGTTGATGCCTTATTGAATTCATCAGCGAAATCACCTAATCAAATAAATCAGCGGTCTAGAATGCTTCTCCCAGAGCTATATAAAATCCTTGCTCCCTTGGCTCACCCGCAGGTTTTTCGCCGAAACCGTAATCAGCACGTATGCTTAAGCCTTTTTGAAGATCGAAAAAGTAGCGTAATCCACCACCATAATTTGGTTTAAGCTGACTTGCGCTAAACGAGCTATTTGCTACTTCACCTGTGCCTAAAAATCCAACCATGCCAAATCGTTCATTAATTCGGTAACGTAGTTCTGCTTGTCCGGCTATTAGGTTACGGTCGCGGTAGCGGCCGGTATAGTAACCACGCATCAGCGCGTCATTACCAAGTTGTGGTAATAAATAAAAAGGAGATGCGCCGCCAATTAAACTTTGCTCTTTAACATCCAACCCTAAAACCAGCTTCTTTTGCAGCAAAAAGAATTGCGAATAATCAAAGTTGAAAAATCCACCGGTATAACCGCTGTTACTATAAACCCCTTGTGTTAAATTTAAATAAGTATTTACAATAATACCCTTAGTAGTATAGGTATTGTTATTACGGCTGTCGAAAGTTAAAACCGGGCCGGCAGTAAGGTTTGAGCCACCGCTAGGATCTTGAATTGCAGGATCGTTTTTTAATATTGTGTTTTCGTTCTGTGGGTCGGAATGGTAATAATATTTAAAGCCACCGGCATTAAAACCCGCGTAAAAATACTTTGCAATTAATGCTTGCGCGGTAATAATAACCCGTGTGCGTTTTTCATCAACCAGTTCCTCATTAGCTTTTTTTGTGTTGTTGCCTATTCCGTAAAAATCAAAAGGGAAATTGTAAAAACTCATATTGGCAGTGTAATGCCAAGTGTTTTGTGGCTCCCAATAACTGGCATTAAGGCTTACCTTTTCCTGCGCTTTGGTAGTCAGGCTGGCATAACCATATATACTGGACACCCGCGTAATACTATGCTTTACCGTATCGGTATAAAAAGAAAATAAGGACGCTCCGCCAAATTCAAACCCCGTTTCGGGTGACGAAGCAATTGCAGGAACGACAACAAAATTGCTTTTTTTAGTGCTATCCTTATCTAAATACATTTTCCGGAAGAATTTCTTAGCAAAGCTTTCCTGGGCAAATAGGGGTTGGCAAGTACTTAAAGTAAGTATAAATAGCAGTGTAAGATATTTCTTCATAGGGCGTTTTCAAAGATAGAATTTTTTTTATCCCGACCCTCTTTGCGGCAGATTAGAAAATTGTTAAAAGTATTAACCGTTGAACGATTTACCAGCAATTAATTTAAATTATATCTTCATCATCCATAAACCGGTATAAGCCATACAATTTAATAACAATGGGTAATAAACAATCAGCAAAGAAAGCTGTACCTGAAAATAATCAGCCTGATGGTAAAAAGCTGCTCCTTTTTAAATGGCTCTCGATTCTGACACCCTTCCTTTTTTTGATTCTGTTGGAGATCATACTCCGGATATTCAGCTATGGCCATAATACCGATCTGTTTGTTAAATACCCGCCAAACGAGAATTACCTGGTGATGAATTACTACGCGTCTGACAAGTTTTTCCCGGATACGCTGGATGCTACCAAAGGTAATCAGGAGATTTTCGCTATTAATAAAGCGCCTAACACTTTCCGGATATTTGTACTGGGCGAGTCAACTACACTTGGTTTTCCTTTTCGCCCAAACGGCTCGTTCCACCGTTGGTTACAATACCGGTTAATGCACATGTACCCCGATAAAAATTTTGAAGTCATCAACTTATCATTAACTGCCGTTAATTCCTATACCGTGCTTGATTTTGGCAAGCAGCTGGTGCAATATCAACCAGACGCAGTGTTAATTTACACAGGGCATAATGAGTATTACGGAGCGTTGGGTGTAGGTTCAACAACTTATGTAGGTAGTAACCGTTTTTTGCTGCAAACGCTTGTTAAATTGCGGGAGCTTAAATTGGTGCAGTTATTTAATAACTTCATTAAAGAGATAATTGCGCTAGTCGCCAAAAAGCCAGGCGGCGATCGCCAATCCCTAATGCAAGATATGGCCGCGCGCCAGCATATTAAATATGGTTCGGCAGATTACCAGGCAGGTATTAATCAGTTTGATGAAAATATGACTGAATTGTGCCGTACGCTGAATGATGAAAAGATCCCCGTGTTTTTAAGTAATGTTGTGAGTAATGAAAAAGATCTGTCGCCCTTTATTTCCGAAGGCGATGGTCCCGGATCAGCTAATTGGAGCTATAAGCAAGGCCAGCTTGCTTATAAAGACTCGAGTTTTGATGAGGCTAAACAATATTTTGATAAAGCACGAGAACTGGATGAACTACGTTTCCGCGCACCTGAAGCGATCAACACATCCATAAATAAAATTGCTTCCCAATTTCCCTACGTTCATTTCGTTGATTCTAAAAGCATATTTGAAAAGTATTCACCCCATGGCATAATCGGTTCTGAAACTATTGAGGAGCATGTGCATCCTGATCTATTAGGCTACGCCATCATGTCCGAAGCATTCTATCAAGCCATGCAAAAGCAGCAACTCATCAAATTTAAGCCTGAACGCGAAATTACATTTGAACAGTTACAGCAAGAAATGCCCATTACCAAACTGGATACCTTAAATGGCAGGTATCAAATGATCATGCTGAAAACCCAGTGGCCGTTTAATCAGCCAATATCAAAACAATTTAAGGTTGAAAACAGCATTGAAGGTACATTAGCTACCAAAGTAGCACTGGGCCATACCGGGTGGACAAACGCCATGGGCGAATTATTTCGTTATGATCAAAAAAATAACAACAATTCAGGCGCTTTAAAAGTTGCGGAAGCGATGGTGTTGCAATACCCGGTTAACGAGGATTTTTACAACTACGCTGGGAATCTTAATACAGTACTAAAAAATTACAGTCAGGCTGCGTTTTATTACCGCAAACTATTTATGCTGAATAATAACCCGCAGGTTGCGCAAACGGTATATCAGTTATATCTGAAAGCAGGCGATTCCGCTAACGCATTAAAGTTTAAGCAATATGCTACACCCGCCAACCCCTAATTTTTTCTTTTCAAACACTTAATTCCCTTATTTCCCTACTTTTGCAGCTCGACAACAAAAAATAACTATGAGCACTACAAGAGGACCTATATCTCAGTTTATTGAAAGAAACTACCTGCATTTTAACGCAGCCGCGTTGATGGATGCAGCCAAAGGCTACGAAACGCATTTGCTTGAAGGTGGTAAAATGATGGTAACCTTAGCCGGAGCCATGAGTACTGCCGAATTGGGTATTTCGCTTGCCGAGATGATCCGTGAAGGTAAGATCGACATTATTTCCTGTACCGGCGCTAACCTGGAAGAGGATATCATGAACCTGGTAGCGCATTCGCACTACAAACGTGTGCCACATTATCGTGATCTGAGCCCGCAGGATGAATGGGATTTGTTAGAGAATCATTACAACCGTGTAACCGATACTTGTATCCCCGAAGAAGAAGCATTCCGTCGTTTGCAAAAACACATCCATAAATTATGGAAAGATGCTGATACCGCAGGTGAGCGTTATTTCCCGCATGAGTATATGTACAAAATGCTATTAAGCGGCGATTTGGAACAATACTACGAGATCGATCCGAAAAACTCATGGATGCTGGCTGCTGCCGAAAAGAATTTACCGATTGTGGTACCAGGATGGGAAGACTCAACTATGGGTAACATCTTCGCGTCATACCTTATAAAAGGTGAGTTAAAAGCTACTACCATGAAGAGTGGTATTGAATACATGGCATGGCTTGCTGATTGGTATGTGAAAAACTCATCGGGTAAAGGAATTGGTTTCTTCCAGATAGGTGGGGGCATTGCCGGTGATTTCCCGATTTGTGTTGTGCCGATGCTGTACCAGGATATGGAAATGCCTGAAATTCCATTCTGGAGTTATTTCTGCCAAATATCTGACTCAACAACCTCTTACGGTTCGTACTCAGGAGCGGTACCAAACGAGAAGATTACATGGGGTAAATTAGACATTCATACACCAAAATTTATTGTAGAATCTGACGCTACTATAGTTGCGCCATTGATTTTCGCGTGGTTATTAAAACAATAATCTTTTTTAGGATTTGTTGCATTGAGGATGCTGAATTAAATGTTTATTTATAAATAATTGATATTTAATAGCATCCTCAACTTTTTTCAGGTCGAAATCTCCGGAATTTTCCACCCTGTTTTTATTAACTTTTTACAGTAAAAATTATTTATTTAGAATAATTATAAATTAAGTTTTACTGTCATTTATTTGTCAGCCATTGTTTAATAAATTATACTTTTGTGGCTGAAAATGTGGAACTGACAACCTGTCCACCTTTTGTTTAATACATTAAATAAAGAATTATTCAGCATAAATACACCTTATGAGAAATATCTCATTGATTTTCAAGCAATTTTCAAAAGCGGTATTGTTAACTGCCGGTTTTGCAATTTTGGGATTTTCTGCTCACGCACAAGGAGACGCTACTAAAGGCGAGGCCCTGTTTAAGGCCAATTGTACAACGTGTCACAAAATCGAGTCGCAATTAATAGGCCCTGCATTGGGTCCGTTGGTTACTGCCGAAACTGATGACAAGTGGCTAACCAAGTGGGTACAGAACAATCAGGCTTTAATTGCAGCCAAAGATCCAAAAGCATTAAAAATTTACAACCAGTTTAACCAACAGGGCATGACCGTTTTTGGTAGCCTTAGCGATGGTGATGTGGCTAACATATTAGCTTACATCCGCGCTGATTGGAAAACTCAACAAGCTGCTGCTCCTGCGGCAGGTGCTGCCGGTGTATCCGGAGCAACTGCTGATTCGGGCCCAAGCAGTTTGGTGATCTGGGGTTTGTTAGGCGTTATTGTTGTAGCTTTTATAGTTATAATAGTGCTAAACAAAGTAATAGGCACCTTAGAGCGCCTGTTATTAAGAAACAAAGGTATTGTTCTTGAAGAAGAAGAAACTGAAGACGGTGTAGCGAAAGTTCCTGTTGATAAAATGGCAGGCCTTAAACACCTTGCTAAAAACAAGAAGTTTATATTCTTCGTGATCCTTTGCGGTACTATCGCTTGCGGAAGCTGGACATGGGTTACCCTTTGGAATACCAACGTTCACCAGGGTTATCAGCCAGAGCAACCAATTCACTTCCCGCATGACTTACATGCCGGTGTAATGAAAATTGATTGCCAGTACTGTCACTCAGGCGCGTACAAATCTAAAAATGCTACTATCCCGTCGTTAAACATCTGTATGAACTGCCATAAAGTAGTTAAGCAGGATTCTCCGGAGATACAAAAAATATATGCTGCTTTAGGTTACGATCCTAAAACACAGAAATATGACAGTACCAAATCAAGGCCAATTCAATGGGTAAGGGTACACAACCTGCCCGACTTGGTATACTTCAACCACTCACAACACGTGAAGGTTGGTGGTATCAAATGCCAAACTTGCCACGGCCCGGTACAAACCATGAAAGAAATTTACCAATACTCACCGCTTACCATGAAATGGTGTATACAATGCCACAAACGTACAGAGGTTGACTTTAGTAAAGGTGGACACAAAGGAAATGCTTACTATGATAACATGATAGCTGTTCACGATCGCATCAAACGCGGCGAGAAAGTTACCGAGGCATCAATGGGTGGCATTGAGTGCGGTAAGTGTCACTACTAATATTTAGAGATTAAGAACTTAGCAATTACAGTTTATATAGCTTAAATGGACAGCAATAAAAAATACTGGAAAGGTTTAGAAGAACTGAACAAAACGCCAGAATTTGTTGAGACAAATAAACATGAATTCGCAGAGCCAATTCCGGTGGAAGAGGTTTTAGAAGGCGGCAGTTTATTTGGTAAAACTCCCCGTCGCGACTTTTTAAAGGCCCTTGGCTTTGGAGTTGGCGCGGTTACCCTGGCCGCTTGTCAAAAAGTGCCGGTTCATAAATCAATTCCTTACTTAATTAAACCTGAGGAGGTAACTCCGGGTGTGGCAAACTATTACTCATCATCTTTTGATGGCCATGCTATTTTGGTAAAAACGCGTGAAGGTCGCCCGATTAAAGTTGAAGGTAATCCGAACGATCTTTTATCAAAAGGTGGTTTAGGTGCGCAGGCGCAATCATCGGTGTTGGATCTTTATGATTCAAATCGCCTACAAAACCCGAAACAAGATGGTGCAGACGTTGATTGGGATAGCATCGACTCCTTTATTAAAGGTGAGCTTTCTGCAATTAAGGCAGGTGGCAAAAAAATCGCTATCGTTTCATCAACCATCAATAGTCCTTCAACATTAGCAGTAATTGCTGATTTTATTGCGGCCTACCCAACAGCAAAACACGTTACTTATGATGCGGTATCATATACCGGTATCATCCAGGCAAATCAAAACAGTTTTGGTAAAGCAGTATTGCCTCACTATAACTTTGATAATGCTGATGTAATTGTAAGCTTTGGCGCTGATTTCTTGGGTACATGGATCTCTCCAACCGAGTTTATCGGTCAGTACGTAAAAAATCGTAACAACAAATCGCTGCAAAGCAAAAAAATGTCCCGACACATTCAGTTTGAAAGCGGAATGAGCAACACCGGTTCAAACGCCGATGTTCGTATCCCAATCAAACCATCTGAAGAAGGCATCGCATTAATCAACTTATACAATGCTATCTCTGGTACAACTTTACTGGGATCAAAAAAATTAGATAATCTTCCAGCTGAAAACGCTATAGCGGTAGCAGCGGCAGAATTAAAGGCGGCTAAAGGTAAAGCTTTAGTAGTTGCTGGCTCTAACGACGTAGCTATTCAAACTTTGGTTAATAGTATTAACAGCTTATTAGGCAGTTATGGTTCAACCATCGATTTGGATAATGCTTCAAATCAATTTGCCGGTAACGATGCTGAGTTTGTTGCATTGGTAAGCGATATGAACAATGGCGCGGTTGACGCGGTATTCTTCCTGGATGCTAACCCTGCTTACGATTATCATAACCCGAATGCGATTAAGGCTGCTTTGAAAAAAGTACGTTTAAAAGTATCATTCGCAAGGAATGTAGAAGAAACTGCTGCACTTTGTAATATAGTTGCGCCAAACCATTACTATTTAGAGTCATGGGGAGATAGCAATGCATTGGCAGGTTACTACACTGTAGTACAGCCAACCATTAACCCGGTTTACAATACCCGCCAGGCTGAAACCAGCTTATTGGCATGGAGCAATGGTACATTTAAAGAATACTATGCTTACGTAAGAGATAACTGGGATAAAAAACTACTTGCCTTAGGCGGCCTAACGGGCTTAAAAGGTTGGGAAACTTTATTACAAACAGGTTATGTTAAAGTTGCTGATAAAACAGCTACTGCATATACAACTAACCATGATCTTACCGCAGCGGCCCAAACTATATTAGCACACAGCGCCGAGCTTGCAGGCGGTAAAGTTGAACTACAACTTTATCAGTCAATAGCATTGCGTGATGGTAAACGTGCCAATAACCCTTGGTTACAAGAGTTGCCTGATCCGGTTTCTAAAGTTACCTGGGAAAACTTCGCGGCTTTATCACCGGTATACGCTAAGAGCTTAGGTTTGGAGCAAGGTGATGTGATCAAGATCACTGCAAATGGTTACAGCATTGCTTTACCTGTGTTATTGCAACCAGGCCAGGCACAAGGCACTATATCAGTAGCAGTAGGTTACGGCCGTACATTAGCAGGCCCGGTAGGCGAAGGTAAAGGAGAGAACGCGTTTCCGTTCAATACCTTCCGCAACGGTGCTTTCATTGGTACAGCGGTAGCTACGATTGATAAGACAGGCGATCAGTCTGAATTAGCACAAACACAAACACACCATTCATACGAAGGCCGTAACAGCATCATCCGCGAAACTACCTTTACTGAATACAAAAAGAATCCATACGCGGCCAGCGGTCATTTTGATGAGCATAAAACCTACTCAATGTGGGACGAATATGATCATCCTACTTTCAACTGGGTTATGGCTATCGACCTTAATGCCTGTACCGGTTGCGGTGCCTGCGTTGTAGCTTGTAGCGCTGAAAATAATGTTCCGGTTGTTGGTAAAGACGAAGTTCGCCGCCGCCGTGAAATGCACTGGATTCGTATCGACCGTTATTACAGCTTTAACAAAGGCGGTGATTTGATAACTAAGGAGAGTGAAATCAGCCAGTTATCAGATGCTAATATGGACAATGTATCGGTTGTTTACCAACCAATGCTTTGCCAGCACTGTGACCACGCACCTTGCGAAACTGTTTGCCCGGTATTAGCTACCGTTCACTCATCAGAAGGTTTGAACCACATGGCTTATAACCGTTGCATCGGTACACGTTACTGCGCTAACAACTGCCCTTACAAAGTACGTCGCTTTAACTGGTTTAACTACTGGAATGATGCACGTTTTGATAACTACCTGCAAGGTGAGCATACACAATTAGTACTTAACCCGGATGTGGTAACACGTTTCCGTGGTGTTATGGAAAAATGTTCAATGTGTATTCAACGTATACAAGCAGGTAAGCTGAAAGCTAAAATGGAAAAGCGTTCTGTAAAAGACGGTGACATTAAAGTTGCTTGCCAGCAAACATGCCCTGCTAACGCTATTGTTTTTGGTAACGTTAATGATCCAAACTCGGAAGTTGCGAAAGCATTGAAGAGCGAGCGTACATATTACGTGTTAGAAGAGTTAAACACTCAACCAGGTGTAGGTTACCAGGTAAAAGTTAGAAACAGAACTGAATTAGAGGCTTAATTTAAAATAGAGATTTAATATATGTCATCTCATAATGAATCAATAATCAGGGAACCGTTAATTACGGGTAACAACATCACGTATGCTCAGATCACTGAGGATATATTGCGCCCTGTTGAAAAATTGCCCGGAAGAGCCTGGTGGATAGGATTTAGCGTTGCATCTATGGGTGCTACCCTATGGTTATTCGCGGTAAGTTATACTTTTTGGTATGGTATCGGATCATGGGGATTAAATAAAACAATTGGCTGGGCCTGGGATATCACCGGTTTCGTGTGGTGGGTAGGTATTGGTCACGCTGGTACACTTATCTCGGCAATCTTGTTGCTGTTCCGTCAAAAATGGCGTAACTCCATCAACCGGTCTGCTGAGGCGATGACCATCTTCGCGGTAATTTGCGCCGCTAGTTACATTGTGGCTCACATGGGCCGCCCATGGATGGCAGTTTACTCTTTACCTTTACCAAACCAGTACGGTTCACTTTGGGTTAACTTTAACTCACCGCTGATCTGGGACGTATTCGCGATCTCGACATACTTTACCGTATCATTAGTATTCTGGTACACAGGTTTATTGCCTGATATCGCTACTATCCGTGACCGCGCTACTGGTCTTCGTCGTAAAATATATTCATTTATGTCTTTCGGCTGGACAGGTTCAGTAAAAACCTGGCAACGTTTCGAAACGGTATCACTGATATTAGCAGGTATATCTACACCACTGGTACTTTCGGTTCACTCCATCGTATCAATGGACTTTGCTACATCCCTTGAACCGGGATGGCATACAACTATTTTCCCTCCATACTTCGTTGCGGGTGCGATCTTCTCAGGTTTCGCCATGGTGCAAACGCTACTATTAATAGCGCGTAAAGTATTAGGATTAGAGAACTACATCACCATGTTCCATATTGAGGCGATGAATAAGATCATCATCTTAACAGGATCAATAGTAATGGTGGCTTACTGTACTGAGTTCTTCATCGCTTACTATTCACAAGTAGAGTATGAGCAATATGCTTTCATTAACCGTTACTTCGGTCCGTATTGGTGGGCTAGCTGGTCAATGTTTTGCTGTAACTGTATTATCCCGCAAGTATTGTGGTTTAAAAAGGTTAGAACCAGTATCGCTGCAACATGGTTCCTATCAATCATTATCAATATAGGTATGTGGTTTGAGCGTTTCGTAATTATCGTAACCTCGTTACACCGCGACTTCCTGCCATCAAGCTGGGCAATGTTCTATCCAACATGGATCGACGTAAGCGTGTTTATTGGATCGATAGGCGTGTTCTTTACCTTGTTCCTTTTATTCCTGCGTGTATTGCCTGCAATCGCGATAGCCGAAGTTAAATTGTTACTGAAAGGTTCAAGCGAGCAAGAGAAGAAGAAAATATTACAGAGCGGCCATATAGATGCCTCACAAGGCGCATTCTATAAAGACGCGTTAACGAAGTTTGATGCAATTGATATTGCTGAATACGAAAAAGTATAAGTAAATGAGCAGCACTAAATTTATACTGGGACTTTTCGAAGATCCCGATGAAATGATGGACGGAATAACTGCACTTCAACAGAACAGTGTTCCTATTTACGACGTGTACACTCCAATGCCTATCCACGGTATTGAAGCAAAATTGGGTATAAAAGATTCGCGCCTGGGTTATGCAGCCTTTATGTTCGGTTGCCTTGGCGGAACTGTTATCTTCAGCATAATTTATTTTGCAATGGTACACGATTGGCCGATGAATATTGGTGGTAAACCTGCATTCGCGGTGCCGGATTTTATTCCAATTACTTTTGAGTGGACTGTACTTTACACCGCTTTGGGTACAACTGCTACCTTCTTTTTTGCCACACACCTTTTCCCCGGCCGTACGCCAAGGGTTATGGATTACAGGGCTACTAACGACAGGTTTGTGATTGCCATTGATGTTAAAAAGAACAATATTCCGCACGAGGATATAAACAATTTGTTAAAAGAAGCCGGAGCTGTAGAAGTTAAGCATAACGACAGAAAATATGTTAGCTATGAATAAATTTAGAATATTAGGTGTATTAATTATCGCAATAGCTGCCACGGTTGTAATATCATCGTGCAAAGATAAAAGAAGCACCGGTTGGGAATACGCTCCTAACATGTACGAACACCTTGCGTATGACCCGGATCAACCGAATAGCAACTTTAAGGATGGTAAAACAGCACAGGTTCCGCCGGCTGGTACTATACCTATTGGTTGGGTTAAGTTTGATTACCCTAATACCCATGATGGATATGAACTTGCAAGTACCGAAGTAAAAAGCCCGCTACCACAAACAGCTGCTAACTTTGCCGATGGAAAAGTATTGTTCCTGCACTTCTGTTCTCCTTGCCACGGTCAAAATGGCCAGGGTGATGGTTTAGTAGTTCAACATGGGTTTCCACCACCGCCGTCTTACTCAAAAGGTCAATCATCACGTGGTGGTGCAATGAAAGATTTAACAGACGGTAAAATATACCATACTATTACTTACGGATTAAATGCGATGGGTTCTTATGCTTCGCAGCTTGACCCAAGCGAACGCTGGAAAGTAATCATGTATGTTCACCATTTACAAACCTTATAAGCTGATTTTTTAATGAAAACTCATAATAATTTTGACGATCAATTTGTATTTGAAGGCCGGGCTAAAACCTGGAGCCTGATTGCAATTGTTATAGGTGTTATCAGCATTATAGCCGGTCTTTTCTTTAATGCTGACCGCGAATTTTCGAACTTGTTGTTAATGGCCTACTATCTTACTTGCGTATGCTGCGCAGGTGCTGTTTTTTGCGCGATACAATATGCTGCACAGGCAGGCTGGTCAGCTTCAATGATCCGTATACCACAGGCATTCGCTAAAATAATTCCTTATGCATCCTTAATATTACTTATTGTAATAGCAGCAGGTATCCACTTTACACATAATGTAATAGTTAACGATAGAGTGGTAGCACAACCTTATTTATATGCACAATGGGCAACCGCTGGAATGTCTGATGTTCATAGCCCGAATTATGATTCAACTGTAGCAGGTAAAGCGGGTTTCTTAAATATTCCTTTTTTCTTTATCCGTTTAATCGTGTTCTTAGGTTTATATTCATTATTAGCAGGAATGCTGGTAAAATACTCTGAAAACGAGGATGAAATTGGAGGAATGGTTAATTACAAAAAGAGCTTTAACATCGCTTGCGTATTCTTGCTTGTTTTTGGTATGACTGATCCTGTGTTTGGTTTTGATGCGATCATGTCGTTAGAAGCCCGCTGGTACTCAACCATGTTTGGTTGGTATAACTTAGCTGCCCTTTGGGTTAGCGGTTTAGCGGTTATCACCCTTACTATTATATTATTACGTGAAAAAGGATATTTCTCATGGTTAAATGAGAACCACATGCATAACATGGGCTTGTTCATGTTCGCCTTCTCAATATTCTGGACTTACATCTGGTTTGCACAGTTCTTATTAAACTACTATGCCAACCTACCTGAAGAAGTTGTTTACTTCTACAAAAGATGGGAGCCTGAATTTAAACCGTGGTTCTGGTTAAATATCGTGATTAACTTCATGGCGCCATTCCTAATCATAATGTCTCGTGATGCCAAACGTAAAACAAAAGTATTAAAGGTAGTATGTATCATATTGATATTAGGCCACTGGCTAGATTATTATGTGATGATTATGCCTGAAACCGTAGGCCCTAACGGCAGAGGTTTCTCATACGAAGAAGTAGGTACGTTTATTGGATTCGCAGGTTTATTTGCCTACATGGTGTCAACAGCACTAAGTAAATTTAAATCTCTTGTTCCAAAAAATCACCCATTTTTGGAAGAGAGTCTTCACCATCACGTATAATAATTGTTAAATTCGCAACCAAATACAGAATACCAAACGAACAACAAAATGGGATTCAAAAAATTAATAAAGTCTAAAAAAATACTTTCACTATTAGCGGTGTTTATGCTTACAGGCACAAACCTGGTAATGGCGCAAACTGCTGCCGCTGCTACACCTGCAGCAACTGATGATAAATCAGTTATGTGGATGGGTGCCGGTTACTATGTATTGCTTTTCCTTTTACTATGTGTGGTTATTGCCATCGTTGGTAAAATTTTGAAAGTATACGATTTAACCCGCCAAATGCAGGGTAAAAAAGAATTGAACTGGAATAACCTGATGGCAGCGATTTGCCTCGTGTTCCTTTTATTTGGATTATACGGCGCTTACTGGTCATTCACGGTTCAAGGCAGCATGACTTTACCTGAGGCCGCATCAGCACACGGTGTTAAAATCGACGAGATGTTCACGGTTACCACTGTGATCACCATGTTCGTATTTTTTGTTACCCAGATATTGTTGTTCACCTTCTTATTCAGGTACAAACATTCTGACAAACGCAGGGCATTCTTTTTACCACATAACAATACTATTGAAAAAATCTGGACAATATTGCCTGCTATGGTTTTAACCATATTGGTAGTGTTCGGTTTCTTCACCTGGCAGGAAATTACCAATAGCGCTGATGCTAAAGGAGATCGCCCGTCATTAAATATTGAAGTAACTGGTCACCAGTTTGCATGGGAATTACGTTACCCTGGTAAAGATTTGAAGCTAGGTGCTGTTAACTACAAATTAGTAACTGGTGACAACAAATTAGGTATTGATTTTAAAGACAGAAATAGCTTTGATGATTTGCAGGCAGATACCATGTATTTACCTGTAAACAGATCAGTAAGGTTAAATATCCGTGCGCAGGATGTGATCCACAGCTGCTACATGCCACACTTCCGTGTGCAATTGAACGCTGTACCGGGATTACCTACCTTCTTTAAATTTACACCTACTATTACCACAGCCGATATGCGCAACAGGTTGAATAATCCTGATTTTGAATATTTGCTTTATTGCAACAAAATATGTGGTGGTATTCACTACAACATGAAAAAAGTAGTACGTGTGGTAACCGAAGCTGAATATCAGCAATGGATAGCAAAACAAAAACCTTACTTAACCGACGCGTTGAGGAAAGAATGGAATATGCCCGTAGCACCAGCCGCCGCACCACAGGATACTACAGCATCACAGAAAAGATTAGCGTTAAATAATTAATATAAGATTAGCGAGTATGTCAACATTAGCAGTTCACGATCACGGAGTAGTACATCACGAAGAAGGTCACGAACACCATCATGATACTTTTATAACAAAATACATATTTAGCCAGGATCACAAAATGATCGCTAAGCAATTCCTGATTACAGGTATTACTATGGCGGTTATCGCGATGACCTTGTCTATCTTGTTCAGGATCCAGTTAGCATACCCTGATAAAGCATTTCCTTTATTGGAAACTTTATTAGGTCGTTTTGCACCTGGTGGCCGTTTAGATCCAAACTTTTACCTGTCGTTGGTTACCATTCACGGTACCATCATGGTATTCTTTGTATTAACAGCAGGCTTGAGCGGTACTTTTAGTAACTTATTGATACCTCTTCAGGTAGGTGCCCGCGATATGGCATCCCCATTCATGAACATGTTATCTTACTGGTTCTTCTTCTTGGCATGTGTTATTATGTTAAGCTCATTCTTTGTACAAAAAGGCCCTGCGAGCGGTGGCTGGACAGTATACCCGCCACTATCAGCTTTACCAAAAGCGATGCCGGGATCTGAAATGGGTATGACTTTATGGTTAGCCAGTATGATTTGCTTCGTAGCATCATCATTAATGGGAGGTATTAACTACGTAAGTACTGTATTAAACATGCGTACAAAAGGTATGGACCTTTGGAAAATGCCTTTATCTATCTGGGCATTCTTCTTAACCGCTGTATTGGGTGTATTATCATTCCCTGTATTGGTTGCAGGTGTTGTACTATTGATATTTGACCGCAGCATGGGTACAAGTTTCTATCTTTCAGATATCGTTTTGAATGGTAAAGTAATGCCTTTTGAAGGTGGTAGCCCAATATTATTTGAACACTTATTCTGGTTCTTAGGTCACCCTGAGGTATATATCGTAATTATGCCTGCAATGGGTATATCTTCCGAAATCATGTCGGTAAACTCACGTAAACCGATCTTCGGTTACCATGCGATGGTTTACTCATTAATCGGTATTACTGTATTATCATTCATTGTATGGGGGCACCATATGTTCGTTACGGGTATGAATCCGTTCCTGGGTGGTGTGTTCATGATCACTACGCTGATCATCGCTGTACCATCTGCGGTAAAAACATTCAACTGGCTTGCTACGCTGTGGCGCGGTAACATCAGGTTTAAACCCGCTATGCTATTCGCTATCGGTATGGTATCTTTCTTTATCTCTGGTGGTTTAACAGGTATCTTCTTAGGTAACGCAGCGTTAGATATAAACTTACACGATACTTACTTTGTTGTTGCCCACTTCCACCTGGTAATGGGTTCGGCTGCTATATTTGGTATGCTTGCCGGTGTATATCATTGGTTCCCTAAAATGTTTGGCCGTATGATGGATGAGAAGCTTGGCTTCCTGCACTTCTGGTTAACATTCATCGGTGCTTACCTGGTATTCTTCCCAATGCACTTTATGGGCTTAGATGGTGTTCCACGTCGTTACTACGCGTTTACTGAGTTTGAGTCAATGAAACAGTGGCTATCAGTAAACACATTCATTACATGGGCTGCTATCATGTCAGCATTGGCACAAGTAGCATTCTTATATAACTTTATTACTTCTATATTCTGGGGTAAAAAAGCAACACAAAACCCATGGCAAGCTAACACATTGGAGTGGACTACACCTATTGAACGCATACATGGTAACTGGCCGGGCGAAATCCCAACAGTTTACCGTTGGCCATATGATTATAGCAAACCAGGTGCAGAGCAAGATTATATCCTGCAAACTACACCATTGTCTGAAACCATGAGTTCAAATTTGCCACACGATTTTGAAGATAATCCTGTTGGTTTAGAAGAACATACTAAATGGGTAACTGCCCATAGTAATCAAGAAGTAAAATAAATTTAATTAGTGATTGAGTGAATTAGTGAATTAGTGATTGTGTGGTTCAGCAATTAATTGTATGATCCACTCACTCAATCACTAATTCATACATCACTCAATATAAAATGAGTATATCCGCATCAAAAAACAGATTCCAGAAGATTAATCTCTTAACTATTATTCTGCTTTTTGTTTTAATATTAGCCGGTGGTGTTGTACGCAGTTCAGGCTCAGGCATGGGCTGCCCCGACTGGCCTAAATGCTTCGGCGGTTATATCCCACCAACGGATATTAGCCAGCTGCCAAAAGACTACCAAGAGAAATACGTTGCGGGTCGTATCAAAAAGAATCAAAGGTTTGCTAAAACCCTTGATGTATTTGGTTATAGTGAACTGGCTATGCGAATTCGCAACGACAAATCTATTCTGATTCCTGAAGAATTTAATGCAACAAGAACCTGGACGGAATATATTAACCGTTTACTAGGCGCTGTCTCTGGCATATTTTTGTTTTTTACCGCTGTTTATTCTTTCAGCTATTTCAGATATAGTATGATGATCGCTATCCTAAGTGTATTTAACCTGATACTGGTGGGCTTCCAAGCTTGGTTAGGCGGTATAGTGGTTTCTACTAATTTGGTTGCCGGTATTGTAACAGTACATATGCTATTAGCATTAGCTATATTAGCCATAGCCATTAGTACTTACTTTATGGCGAAGGTTTATGATAAGAACCGTATTAAAACCAGCCCATTGGTATATGTTATTACACTTATTGCTTTGGTAGTCAGCGTAATCCAGATTATTCTCGGCACAGAAGTTCGAGAGAAGATTGATGAAGTATCAAGCCATTTTCAAGGCGGTTATCGCGGCGACTGGATAGTCGATGCAGGTAGTATTTTTATTGATCACCGATCTTTAGCCATGTTGGTATTGATAGTAAACGTAATATTATATGCCTTAATCAGGCGTACCTTTACCCGTCATTCTATTCAGCAGCAATTAATGAGCTTTACCTTTTTAATGATCATGCTGCAGATAGTTACCGGTATACTGTTATCGTATTTATCATTACCGCCATATGCGCAGGCATTGCACATTGTATTGGCGAGTTTAATATTTGGGGCACAATTTTATTTGCTGCTCAATTTTCACAAATCAGTTAGTTTACAGGGAGCAAGCAAATGAAGTTGAGCGATTTTTCGAAACTGATTAAAACCAGGCTTACATTTTTGGTAGTATTTTCTGCCTCTATATCATTTTTGATCGGGGGGATGGCAAATCCTAAAACTCATGGCATTATCAATTGGAAAAATTGGGTAATACTGATTGTGGGTGGATTTCTGGTTACAGCAGCAGCAAACTGCTTTAACGAGATCATCGAAAAGGACTACGACAAATTGATGAAGCGCACCATGGACCGCCCAATCCCTACCGGACGGATGACAACCGGACAGGCATTGGTATTAGGTTTATTTATGGCGATAGCAGGTACCTATTTGCTAGGTAGCTTAAATTTAACTACGGGACTACTATCTGTATTCTCTATAATACTTTATGCTTTTGCATATACACCATTAAAACGTAAATCGCCTATAGCGGTTTTTGTAGGTGCTATACCGGGTGCATTGCCACCGCTTATTGGTTATGTTGCAGGTTATGGAACTATTGACCAGGTAGCTTTAATATTGTTCGGTATACAATTCGTTTGGCAGTTTACACACTTTTGGGCTATTGCCTGGGTTTTGGATGATGATTACAAATTGGCTGGTTTTAGGTTGTTACCCACCGGTAAACGCGATTTTACCAGCGCGCTGATTGTATTTCTGATCACCATATTTTTAATACCGGTAAGCTGGTTACCAACTTATTACCATTTCGGTGGTTACTACGTAGGTGTTGTGTCGTTAATTTGCAGTTTAGTATTTTTGTACCAGGCTTTTACGTTGTTACGTACACGCACAATTAAGTCGGCAAAGCAACTCATGTATGGGTCGTTTTTATATCTGCCGATAGTGCAGCTTATGTTTTTATTTGATTTTATAGGAAAAGCGAAATGATGGCACAGATTCAGGAAGATAAATATAACCTCGCCCCCAAAAAATTCAATATGTGGATATTCATATTCACATCGTTTATGTTTTTCGCGGCGCTTACCAGCGGCTTTATAGTTTATACCGGCGGCCGCGAGCATGCTATTAACATTATACTGCCAAGGGCGTTTATGTACAGCACTACGGTAATTATTATCAGTAGCATTACCATGTTTATTGCTTCTAGGGCAGCGAAGCGTTTGGAATTTGGCAAACAGCGCCTGTTTTTATGGTTTACATTGGCATTGGGCGTGTTGTTTTTTTTGATACAGATTTACGGTTGGGGCATTTTAATTAAGATGGGCGTATATTTTATAAACCCAAATGCCTCCCAATCGTTCATATATGTGTTTACCGGTATGCACCTGATACACATTTTTGCAGGTTTATTACTGATAATTAACACCCTATGGCGCAGTTACAGAAACGTGCCACAGGCAAAGAATTTGTTTGGAATGGAGATGTCCGGTATTTTTTGGCATTTTGTCGATATTATATGGATATATCTGTATGTTTTTTTACTTTTGAACCAATATTAACAACCCATAATAAGTACAGATGAGTACAGCAGCAGTATCACAAATTGATGAGGTAAAATCAACACCATGGTCGGGGGGAAGATCTCCGTTCAACGTTGAATACGGAAAAATGATGATGTGGTTTTTCCTACTATCGGATGCATTCACATTTTCATCATTATTAATTGCTTACGGTGCTTTGCGTTTCAGCGCATATGCATGGCCATCAGCTGCATTGGTTTTCCAATCAGTACCGGGCTTAATTGAGCATGGCGCACCATTGGTGTTCGTAGGTTTAATGACATTTATCCTCATCATGAGCTCTGTTACCATGGTATTGGCTGTTGAGGCTGGTCACCGTAACGCTCGTAAAGAGGTTATAGGTTGGATGATAGCCACAGTAATTGGTGGTTTAATGTTCTTAGGATGCCAGGCATTGGAGTGGAATCACTTACATAGCGAAGGTTTTTGGTGGAGCAGTATCCCAACGAGTCCTGAAAAACTACAAGAGTTTTTTGCAATAGGGGTACCTTATGCGGCACAGGCAGCTTCAGCTCACCAGTTTGCTAACTTATTCTTTACCATAACAGGTTTCCACGGTTTCCACGTATTTACAGGCGTAGTGATCAATATCATCATCACGGTTAATGTATTATTAGGTACTTATGAAAAACGCGGTAGCTATTTAATGATCGAAAAAGTTGGCCTTTACTGGCACTTTGTAGATTTGGTATGGGTATTCGTATTTACATTCTTTTATTTAGTTTGATCTTTTAATCACAAATCATATGTCATCACACGCTACAGACGCGCATGCAGAGCATGGCGAAGAACATGAATCAATGACCAAAGGTAAAATATGGAAAGTGTTTTTCATATTGCTGGGCATTACATGTGTTGAGTTTATTATAGCGCTTATTTTAGTACCTAAAGGAATTATCCCTGGGCACATCGCAAACCCTTTATACATTGTTTTAACATTATTTAAAGCATTTTACATTATTGCATATTTTATGCACTTAAAGTTTGAAAAAACAGGGCTTATCATATCAATAGTTGTTCCTGTTTTGTTTATTATCGGTTTGATCCTGGTACTTACTAACGAGAGCCACCACTGGATTACCTTGAGGGGGTAATGAACAAAAGCAACATTCTAAAAAAAATAGTAATCCTGGCTTTGATATTAGCATTGCCGGGATTTTTATATTATTTACTTACCGCGAAGGGCAAAAACCGTTACGATCCTTTACCGTACTTCGGCCCAAAGGAACTGGCTACAACCAGCCACATGGTTAAGGGTAAATCAATCCCTGATACTATCTACCATAACATCTCTGATTTTGATCTGCAGGATCAGAATGGCAAGTCGGTATCACTAAAAAAGCTCACCAACAAAATACTAATCGTTAACTTTTTTTACAGCAATTGCCCGAACATTTGTGGCCAGGTAAATCAAAATATTAGTAAACTGGCAGCGGAGTACGCGCACAATAAGATTACGAAGTTTATTTCGATTACGGTAGATCCGCAGCGTGATAACATTGCCGTTTTGAAGCAGTATAGCAACAAGTTTAATGCGGACAGTACCCGTCGTTTATTTTTAACCGGGGATACGTCTGTTATTTATCCGCTGGCGCGACAAGGTTTTTTAGTGAATGCTTTGGATGAAGGTAACGGCAATTTTGTGTACAGCGATAAAATTATGCTAATAGACGAAGGTCGCCATATCCGTGGTTATTACTCCGGTACATCCGATGATGATATGTTGAGGCTGGATAATGAGATCAAAGTGCAGATAGCCGAAGAAATTCGTAAGAACGACCATTCTTTATATTAATAGAGTCAGATAAGATTCAAGAAGTAAGATTCAAGAATCAAGATATAATATTAAACATAATTAAGGTAAGATAATCAGCCTTGACTCCTGATTCTTGACTCCTGACTCTTTACGTTATGACTGATAAATTTATATTCCGTTTTGTAGCAGCAGTATCTGTTTTTGTATTTGTTGTTGTATTTGTTTTAAGCTTGAAAGTTATACCTAAGCCAGCACAGATGCCGGCGTTTATGCCTTTTTTACCGAAGCTTAACGCCATTTTAAATGGTACCTGCAGCGTACTATTATTGATATCCCTGTACTACATTAAAAAACTGAATATTACTATGCACAAGCGCATAAATATTCTGGCTTTTGTATTGTCGTCGCTTTTCCTGGTATCTTATATTTTATTCCACTGGTTGGCACCGGAAACTAAGTACGGCGACCTTAACGGCGATGGTGTAGTATCTGCCACGGAAAAAATTGCAGCCGGTAATACCCGTTACTTTTATTATGTGCTATTAATTACCCATATTATACTTGCCGCCGGCGTTTTACCGTTAATATTATTGAGCTTTTACCGTGGCCTGCAAATGCAGGTGGAGAAGCACAAAAAGCTGGTACGTTGGGCATTCCCGATATGGTTATATGTAACGATAACCGGGGTTATAGTTTATTTAATGATCTCGCCTTACTACCATTTCTAAGTTATAATTAGTTAAATTTGCAGCATGAAAAAGGGCTTAAAAATATTTCTGTTTGTTATTGCCTTCGGCTTTACCGCGCTAAGCTATCAGCCGGTAAAAGCACAATGTGCCATATGCGCCGCCAACGTTGCCTCAAATGTTAAAGATGGCCGCAAAACAGCCGACGGATTAAACCACGGTATTATGTATTTATTAGGTGCGCCATACCTTGCTATCGCAGCGTTGGGTATCATCTGGTACAAAAAATATCGCCGCAAAAACGTCGACCTGAATATGCGCAGTGAAAAGTTGCATTTGAATTAATAACACCTGGCTTTAAACCGTTAACACGTAATTATGGCCACCACACCCAAAGCATGGGCAATGCTGCATGCTAAATGCCCACGTTGCCGCCGTGGCGATATGTTTAAGGGAGGCGCATACAGCTTTGGTAAAATAAATCTGAATTGCCCGCATTGTAATTTATACTTCGAGATTGAACCGGGGTACTTTTATGCAGCAATGTATGTGAGCTACGCCATGAATGTTGCCGAATCGGTAGCATTAGCGTTGGCAACCCGTGTTATCACCCAAAATACTACATCGCCCTGGTTATATTTAGGTGTTATATTTAGTGGATGCTTATTGCTTTCTCCGCTGAATTTCCGATATTCAAGGGTGATTTTATTATACTGGTTATCACCCAAAATACATTACTATCCACATTTAGATACTGATGATAAACCCGCAAACAGTTGATTTTTTAAAAGAGCTTGTTGATAATAATAACCGCGAATGGTTTCAAACCCGGAAAGCGGATTATGATAAGGCCCGCGAAAACGTAATTGATTTTACCGGCAAGCTTATCAAGCAAATACAAAAGATCGACCCGACGATTGATGAAAGCCTTGATCCGAAAAAATGCGTGATGCGCATTTACCGCGATATCAGGTTCAGCAAAAATAAAGCACCTTATAAAAATAACTTTGGTATCAGCATCCCAACCATTGGCTCAAAGCTTGGCGGTGTTGAATATTATTTTCACCTGACGCCCGGTGCCTCATTTATTGCCGGTGGCTACTGGATGCCGGAAGCAGAACATTTAAAGGCCATCAGGCAAGAGATTGATTACAATGCCCACGATTTGAAATCGATTATTGATGATCCGGAATTTGTGAAGCTTTTTGGCAATTTCCGTGATCAGGATAGATTAAAGACCGTACCCAAAGGTTATGATGCCGATAATGAAAATATCGACTTGCTAAAACTAAAAAGTTTTATAGTTTCACATAAAATAAAAGACAAAGATTTGTTTAAGGCGGATGCGGTGGATTATGTGGCGCAAGTTTGTACTAAACTATACCCCTTAACAGTTTTCTTAAGAAACGCTATTGCTTAATTAAAAACTCACCATACAATGAAAATACAACACTATTTTTTTGCCGCGATTTTGTGCACAACCCTGCACTCCTGCGTGGTGTTATCCCCTAAAAAATATAAAGCGCTTGTTGCTGATCGTGATTCACTGCAAAACCGTACCGTTAATCTTGATGCTGAAGTATCAAGTCTGCAAGGTGATACCGCCCGCCTGCATCACGAAATTGCCGACCTGAAAGGCCAGTTAGCAGCCATGAACGACAGATACAATACACTTAACGGTAACTATAATACATTAAACGATAACTATAATGCTACTTCATCCAAGGTAACCAAGCTATCGGGTGATTTGCAGGCGCGTGAGGCCCGTTTAAAAGAGGTTGAAGATATTTTGCATAAACAGGATGCCGCTAGTCAGGCTTTGAAGAATAAGTTGCAGCAAGCGCTATTAGGCTTCCAGCAAAATGGTTTAACGGTGGATATTCGTAACGGTAAGGTATATGTATCGTTAACTGATAAATTGTTATTCCCTTCAGGCAGTATCACTATTGACGATAAAGGAAAACAGGCATTAAAGCAATTAGCCGCGGTATTAAATAAAGAACCGGATATTAATATCGCTGTAGAAGGCCATACTGACGACAAAAAGGTAATTAACCTTGGCCAGATAAAAGATAACTGGGATTTGAGTGTATTGCGTGCAACATCGGTAACCCGTTATTTAAGCGAGACCGAAGGTGTTGATCCACATAGGTTAACCGCTACTGGCAAAAGCCAGTACCAACCTATCGACCCAAGCAATACACCTGAAGCATTAGCAAAAAACAGGCGCATAGAGATTGTGCTTACGCCTAAGCTTGATGAGCTGTATAACTTGATCACTAAATAATTAAAAAAAGCCTCCTGACATTTAGGAGGCTTTTTTGTTATAGATAGATATTATTATTCGCCTACTTTGTCATTCTGAGCGGAGCGAAGAATCTTCTTCGACTTGTAAAGTGGACTATGCATGATTTAGAAGATTCTTCGCTCCGCTCAGAATGACAAAAGGGTATATAAATTTATTGCCATGAAACAATACGCCATCATATCAGACATTCACGGAAACGCATTAGCGCTTGCGGCCGTGCTCAAGGATATAAAAGCCAGGAATATTGAGACGATCATCAATTTGGGCGATTACTTCTTTGGTGCTTTAGAACCAGAAGCTACTGCCGATTTGCTGCGTGCTGCACCGATGATATGCATCAGTGGTAATACTGACAGAGAAATATTGGAAGACTTTACCAAAAAATCAGAAAAAGCTGATATGGAAAGGGTAGTGGCTGATTTATCCGATTTGAGTATAAATTGGCTAAAAATGTTGCCGAATACTACCACGGTTGATGACCTGATATTCGTTTGTCACGGTACACCCGAAAGCGACAATGAATACCTTTTAGAGAAAGTAACCCAGTACGGTGTATTTGTTTATAACGATGAAGAATTGATCGCGAAAACAACACATATCAAAGAGCGTATAATCCTTTGCGGGCACTCGCATGTAAACCGCGTGGTCTATCTATCAAACAACAAAATAATCCTGAACCCTGGTAGTGTTGGCTTGCCTGCCTATTTGGGTAACGGTGAATACCGCTTCGCTATGGAATCCATGACACCGCATGCCAAGTATGCCATTATAACTGTTGACGGTAATGCCATTAGCATTGAGCAAATTAATTGTGCTTATGATTGGAATGCTGCGTCAGAACAAGCCAAAGCACACGGTAACGAGAATGCCGCTAAGTTTTTACTACACGGCCGTATGCCAAAGGATTTGAGGATAAACTAATCGATAGTTTCCATCAGCGTAGTGTAAAGCACAAATTTACCTTCATAACGCTGGTTGTGGATGATGTGCAAGCCTTGTAAATGCTGTTCGTAAAATTGCGCGAATTTTTCTTCGGTATCGGTATTGTATTGTATGCAGGCTGTTACCCCTTCGTTTGGGGAGTCGATCACATTTAATATGCGGTAGCTTTCAAAATAGCCGGTAGCCATTACAGCCGGAATATGTACTTCTTTCATCCAGCTTAACCATTCTGGGTAAGTACCCTCTTCAACAATAAGTGTTTCGTTGTATACGATCATGATGCAAAAGTACTAAAACTATCGTCATTGGGAGGAGTGTAACGACGTGGCAATCCCAAACTTTACAAGGCCAATATACAAGTCGGGGATTGCCGCGCTATCGCTCGCAATGACGTTATAAAGAAAGGATGTCATGCTGTGGTTAACTCGTCGGCGAGTCCCCCCTTATCACCCTAAATCTTTTCCTTGCATCGTTTATCCATAAACTGCCAGGATAATCGGTTATGATTTTCTGATAATAGATTTTAGCCTGCGCTTTATCATTTAACAGGTTATCATAAATATCGCCCAGCATAAACACGGCATCATCTGCCCAAAGATTAGTTGGGCTATCTTCGTAAATTTTCTTTAACAGCGGTATCGCGTCGGTATAATCCTTTTGCTGGATAAGGATTCGTGCTTTTGCCATCAATATATCGTTACTCAATGCATTGCCGGGGTATTTTTTATCAATGCTATCCAAAGTTTTTACTGCTTGTTCCGGCTCTTCTGCAAAAATCAGCAGATCAGCACGGGCATAAATCTTTAGTGCATTGCCACTACTATCTGCTGTTAAATTATCACCGATTAATAAAGACAAGTTCAATGCATCATTCGCAATCAATTGCGAAGTAGCCGCTTTGAGCACATCCAATTGTCTTTTCGCCCAGTAAAAGTCGCCGGTATAGTAGGCCAGCCTGGCATTACGGAATTTCGCATCCTGCCCGATGTCGGTGTTCGGGAAATCCTTTTCAACCTGGCTATATAATAAGGTAGCATCCCATTGTCTGCCGGTAATTAAATAAACATCGCCCAAATCAATTTTGCACTGCGCCAATAGTTCGGGGCGTACACCGGGAATGGTAATTACATGTTCGAGTGATTGTTCGGCTTCGTCAAATTTATGCAGTTTGAAGGCCTGTAGTTTTGCCAACTGTTCAACTGCAAAGGCCGTATTGCTAACATCTCCAAATTCGGCTAACAGATCTTTGTAGTTCTTTTCCAGTTCAATCAGATCGGCTTGGGTATACTTACCTGCCGTAATTTTAATGTTTTTTGTGTTGATGAGTTCTATTTTAGCCGGGATATAGTATGGCGCATCTTTACCCTTATCAATTAAATATTGATAGCCACGGATAGCGGCATCATAAGCGTTATTAGCTGTTAGAGTGTGGCATAGCGCGTAAATATTGCTGCCATCGTCATTACTTCGCCTGTTTAATGCCAATGATTGATTGAGTGCCTGATCAAAATCTTTTTGTTGCAGACACTGCCATATCAACAGCTCGGTATATATGGTTTGTTCGGGTTCTTTTTGTATCTTTTTTAATAAGGCCGTTTTCAGCAGATCGTAACCATCATTATCCTCAAACATGTTTGATAAGGTGTTCTCAGCTTGTGCCAGGTAACCTGGGTTTGCGGGTAAGAAATTCAGGTACTCATTTATGATTGAAGTTTTATCACCCTTATACTTATAAAGCATGATGAGCTCAAACGAAAAATCTTTATCGTTATTCAAGGTTTTGCGCCCTTCTTCAAGCGTTTTAATGGCATAATCAATATTGGCATTCTGATAGAATTGCCCGGCCAAAGCACTAATGGCGTTTTGATCTGCCGGGAGTTTTTTTAGAAGGTCATTATACAAGGCGTCGGCTTTATCATTATTGCCGGTCTGGGTGTAAATATTACCCAGATTTATGAGGTAGGTGTTATCCCCCGGATATTTGCGCATCATTTTTTTAGTGACACTTTCGGCGTCATCAAACTTTTTAAGCGCTAGCAGGCATTTAATATAATATGGATAATAAGCCTCGTTGTTAGTTTTAAATAAGTTTTGATAAATATCAAGCGCCTTTAGCTGTTCGCCGTTAGCAAAGTACTGGTTAGCCAGTGGCAAATCATCGGTTTGCGCATAAACTTTTGAGTATGAGCCGATAAAAACAATAATAATAATCGCGAAAAACCACTTCATCTATCCAAAAATAGCTAATTTAAACCAATCCAATTTCAAGTATTATTTAATATTTAACATAAGTTTACGGGTAAAATTATAGTGACATTAATTATTACCTAAACTAAATTGCATAATTTGAGCGTCTATACTTTTATTTAAGATGTTAAGAAGGGTTTGTTTCTGTTTATTTATGGTGATGGCAATGGCGTTCAGTTCCTGTATGCGGAATGGTGCTGTGCAAATACCTATAAATGAATTTTTCAGGACACCTCAAAAAAGCGGTTTCAAAATATCTCCCGATGGTAAATACATATCTTATTTAAAGCCTTATAAAGGTCGTTTAAACCTGTTTGTACAATCATTAGCCGATGGTGAAGAGCGTATGGCCACATCTTTTACTGATTATTCGCTGCGTGATTATTATTGGACATATAATGATCAGCTGGTTTTTAACCAGGATATCATAGCAACCGATCAGCTGAAAATATTCGCGTTGGATATAGCCACCATGAAACTCCATTTGTTAATGACAGGGAATAAGGTACGCATGCGGGTGATTAGCCGGATAAAGGAAGATCCGAATATCATCAACGTGGCGATGAATAAAGATGACCCAACCCGTACGGATGTATACAGGCTTAATATTAAAACAGGCGAAATAAAGTTATACCTGGTTAATCCGGGCAATTTTACCGAATGGTTCCCGGACCCGGATGGTAAAATAAGGCTTGTTAAGGCATCTGATGGTGTAAATGAAACAATATTGTACCGTAATGATGATAATAGTCAGTTTAAGCAAATCATCACTAATAACTTTAAAACACGTGTTGAACCAATTGCCTTTACCGGTATAAAAAATGATTTTTACGCCCTATCAAATGTTAATCGGGACAAAACGGCATTAGTTGAAATTGACGCGGAAACAGGCAAAGAAGTAAAAGAAATTTATGCCAATAACAACGCCGATATTATGAGCGTTGAATATTCAAAAAATAGGCATAAAGTTGAATATGCTTCATGGGAAGAGGCTTATCCTCAAAAACATTTTCTGGATACTTGCATGGCAAGTATTTATAAAAACTTTGAGAATCAGCTTAAAGGATACGAGATCAGAATTGTTGATAGGGATAGCGCCGAAAATAAATTCATCATTAATAGTTATACTGACCGTGATCCGGGCTCATTTTATTTGTTTGAACGAAAAAAATGTAAGCTAACTAAACTTGGAGATATTAATTCGTGCATTAAACCCGATGATTTATGTGCCATGAAGCCCATATCCTACAAAGCAAGCGATGGTACGCTGATTAACGGCTATTTGACCTATCCGCAAGGAAAAGATTCAACAAACTTACCAATTGTGGTTATGCCACATGATTGGCCTTACGGACCGATGAGTCGCAACTCCTGGGGATATAATCCCGAAGTTCAGTTTTTGGCGAACAGGGGCTATGCGGTTTTCCAGGTTAACTATCGTGGTTCCACAGGTTATGGCAAGGCTTTCCATAGCGCTGGTTTTAAGCAGGTTGGTGGTAAAATACAGCAGGACATAACGGATGGTGTAAACTGGCTAATTGCTAATAAAACGGCTAACCCTAAAAAGATAGCCATTTTTGGTGGTGGTTTTGGTGGTTTCTCGGCTTTGTATGGCGTGTCTTTTCATCCGGGCTTGTATAACTGCGCTATTGTACAAAATGGTGTCATCAATTTTTTTACTTATATAAAGGATGTGCCGCCTTTTTTCAAACCATCGTTGCAAATGATATATGAGATGATTGGTAACCCCGAAACTGATGCTGACCAATTAAGAGCTATTTCGCCGGTTTTTCATGCGGATAGGATCAAAGCGCCATTACTCATTTTTCAAGGAGCCAAAGACCCTAAGGCCAACATAAGCGAATTAAATCAGTTTGTAATTGAACTGCACAAACAAAACGTACCTGTATCCTATTTCTTAAAGGAAAATGAACGTGCATTTTTCAGAAGTGAACGTAACCGGATGCAAATGTACACCGAAATTGAAAAGTTTTTAGATACTAACATGCGGGTTAAACGGTAATCCATTTGTTAATGAAGCCACACAGCAATATTTACCGGAAGAATTTTTCATTAATCATTATCTTTATGGTACTGATTTCGATATCGTTTGTGATAGCACTTATTGTGGCTTACAACTTAACTTCGGCCTATGTGCAGGATGAGTTCGCCTCAAAAAAAATTGATGTATCAGAAGAAACTATCAAGCCCTATAATGATTTCTTTCTGAATAAAATACCGGAGATAACGTCCTACCAAGGTTATTTGACCTTTAACTCAGCATCCGATTATTCTAAATCTGTTTTTAATGATTACCCCTTTGTGAGGCATATCATTTTTTACGAACTGGCTATAGGCAGTGGAGTAAAATCAAGTAAACAAGAACATAGATTGTCGATAGATATTGAGTCCGCATATCAATTTAAAAGGCACAAAAATATAATCAACAGTGCTCCCGAAAAAAGACTTACCGCTGAAGCGGATTTTAGGAATATGGCCGACAAGCTAAATGATTTTATAGCCTATTCTGATACATCGCGGGAAGCTACACAGGATGAGATCTTCAAGACATTTTATGACGTTAAACCCGAAAAAATAAGCTACCTGAATATATTAAGGCGCGAGGATGTAAAAATATATCGTGGTTTACAGGATCATGTACAACCGGGCGTCATTTATCGCCAAAATATGATGACTTTTTTGCTTGATCCATATCACTTAAAAGTTAATAACATCCATAAGGAGCTTTATGAAAGTGTAACTATTAGGCCGGTGGTATATTATCCGCTGGAGAACGATGCCAGTAATAATATGATAACGGAAGTAGCCTTGCCGGGAGCTTTTTCTGATTATAAGTTATTTTTTAAATCGACTAAAGGTTATTTGATTGATGAAACTAACCGCAGGTTTATGCCTATTGGCGGTATTGTAGTGTTGATTTATATGTTTTTGATTTTAATAGGTTACCTTATATATCGTAATCTTAAAGTAAACATGCAGATGTTTAAGCTACAGTATGATTTTATAAATAATTTCACCCACGAATTTAAAACGCCGGTTAGCGTAATTAAAATAGCAGGATCAAATTTGCGCGGCGAGGGTGGCTTATCTGAACGGCAGCTGAAACATTATGGTAAAATTTTAGATGAAGAAGCAGATAAGCTAAACGATTTGATGAATAAGTTGTTATCATTCACGCAGCTCGAAAATAAATCCATCAACATAAAAATTGAGGAGATTGTATTGAACGATTTTGTTGACAAGTATATAGCCAGCTTCAGGATTAAATATGCTGATTTTAAGCTGAGTTGCAAAATTAAGGATGTGAACATAATACATACTGACCCTGTATTGTTGGGTAGTTTATTCCAGAATTTAATGGAAAATGCTTACAAATATTCTCATCCGGAGAAAAGGGAATTGCACATAAATATTAGCCGGGATAAGCGAAACGTTATTTTTTCGTTTAAGGACAGAGGAATTGGCATCCCGAAGAATGAACTGACCAATGTTTTTAATAAATTTTACCGAATAGAAAATAAATATAATCAAAATGGCAGCGTTGGGCTTGGGCTGGCATTTTGTAAAGAATTAGTTAATTTTATGCACGGGGAGATAATAGTGAACAGCCAGGTTGACCAAGGATCTGAGTTTGTTGTTACGCTTCCGTATGATAATTAGAAAATGAACAAAGAAATAAAAATTGTATTAGCCGAAGACGACGAGAACCTGCGGTTTTTGGTGGCAGAACGTTTACAATCTGAAGGTTATAAAGTGTTAGAGGCCAGCAATGGCGATAATGCTGAAACCGCGATATTGGAAGAACAACCTGATATTGTTTTGCTGGACTGGATGATGCCGGGCAAGCCTGGCTCAGAAGTATGCGACAACGTACGCGCCAAAGGGTTTGATAAACTCATTATTATGATGACTGCCAAAAGCCAGGATATTGATAAGATAGAGGCTTATAACTTTGGCGTGTCTGATTACATTACCAAGCCCTTCAACATGGATGTTTTGGTGGCGATGATTGATAATAAGATCAAATTTTCATTAAATAACGAGAAATCGGAATCGTACAAGTTTGCCAATATTGAACATTTGCCTAATACGCACTTACTGATAAAAGATGGCCGTAAAATTGAACTGACCATACTGGAGAACAGGATTTTACTTTACTTCCTTAAAAACCAAAACAAGGTTATTAACCGTGAGGAACTGATGATGGAAGTTTGGGGATACAACGCTGATGTCAATACCCGCACGCTGGATATGCACATCGTCCGCCTACGTAAAAAAATAGAAAGCAACCCTGATTCACCGCAATACCTGCAGACCGTTAGAGGGATTGGGTATAAGTTTGTTTATCAGGGGTAATACTGAATGTGGGTGTCATACTGAAGTACTCGACGCATGACATCTTTAATAGGATACTTAAAACCTATTGTCATTCTGAGCGGAGCGAAGAATCTGTGAAGTAGTTTACTCAGTATAGATTCTTCGCTCCGCTCAGAATGACAGTTTGATAAATGGATATTACGACAGATATTTCCCTACAATAGGCATTCTTCTACCCATACCAAAAGCCTTGTTAGACACCCTTAATATTGGCGGGGTTTGGTATCTTTTATGTTCAGCGAGGTTAATCAAGCGGATGGTTCGCCTTACAGTTGGTTCATCATAACCCATTTTGATGATTTCGGCTGATGAGCAACGGTGCTCCACATATTCGGCAATAATCTTATCTAAAATATCATACTCCGGCAGAGAATCACTGTCTTTTTGATCGGGTCTTAACTCAGCAGATGGTGGTTTGATGATGGAGTTTTCCGGGATGATCTCGCGCTCGCGGTTAATGTAGCGGGCCAGTTCAAAAACCTGCGTTTTGTAAACATCACCAATAACAGATATACCGCCGCACATATCGCCATACAGCGTACCATAACCTACGGCAGCTTCGCTTTTGTTGGAGGTGTTTAGTAAGATGTACCCAAATTTATTGCACATCGCCATTAATAAAATAGCCCTGCTGCGCGATTGGATATTTTCCTCGGCAATATTAAATGGCAGATTTTGAAATTGTGGCGATAAAGCGGTTTCAAAAGCTTCAGTTACATTTTTAATAGGGATAACCTCGCTTTTGCAACCTAAATTAGTTACCAAATCTTCCGCATCCTTTAAAGAGTGATCTGAGGAAAAGCGGGATGGCAATAAAACCGCCATTACATTCTCAGGCCCTAAAGCCTCGGCAGCCAAAGCGCAAACTACGGCAGAATCAATCCCGCCGGATAAGCCCAGTATCGCTTTGCTAAAGCCCGATTTATGAAAATAATCTTTAATGCCTAATACTACTGCCTGGTGTATTTGTTCAATATCTGCTGGGCGTTCAGCCTTTAAAGTCGCCGGTTGCTCTAAAGTGATGGTAGCATCCTTGCCTAAAGTATAGTAAGCAAGGCTTTCCTCAAAATAAGGTAATTCATCAACCAGTTTGCCTGTTTTATCATAAATTAATGATCCACCATCAAAAATCAATTCTGTTTGCGCGCCTACCTGGTTTACATAAAATAGGGGTAAATTATATCGGCTGGCGTTATCCCGCAAAATATCAATACGCTCATCGTCATGCTTAACCGCAAAAGGCGATGCCGCGATGTTGATCATCACATCAGGCTTTTGTTTAATAAGTATATCCATTGGCCGGGTAACATATAGCGGGTTCTCTATATTATTCCATAAATCTTCGCAAATGGTTAGTGCTATGCGGTGACCTTTAAACTCAATACAATTAAATACGGTTGAAGGTTCAAAGTAGCGGTATTCATCAAAAATATCGTAGTTAGGTAATAACGCTTTGTTAACTATCGCTTTTACTTTCCCATTCTCAATAAAGTAGGCAGAGTTGTTCAAATCCTTGCCTTCAGTACCTTTGTTAAAGGTGGGAATGCCTATAATGCAGGCCATATCGGTACAGGCAGCAGCAATTTGTTGTGCCGATGCTTCGCATAACTCAATAAACTCGTCGAACTCCAAAAAATCACGGGATGGATAACCGCATACGCATAGCTCGGCAAAAACTACCAGGTCGGCGCCGTTTTGGTGTGCCTTGTTAATGTTATCAATGATTTTAGCAGTATTCGATTCAAAATTCCCGATATGATAGTTGAGTTGCGCTAATGCAATTTTCATAGTATGAACAGATATGAAGAAAAAAACTAATTTTGCCCAAAGTATAAAAATGATGGCTACTCCGAACAAGACAAAGCAAATTTATTTATTTTTTTTCATCAGCCTGCTATTAACAGCCTGTAGCCACAGTAAAAAAGTTGATGTAAGCAATATTGACGTTAATATTACTGTCGAGCGCTTTGATAAGGATTTTGATGCTATACGCACAAAACCGACCGCGCAGGAGGCGGCCATCCTTCAAAATAAATATGGCGTCTTCTATAAGGACTTTATTGAGCAAATATTACAGGCAGGAACCATTAACGATACGACTTATTACAACGTGATCCGCCAGATTGTGAATGCGCAACCCTATAAGGATTTGGAGCATGATGTTGACTCGGTGTACCCCAATATGGATAAGCAGAATGCAGAATTGACCGATGCGTTTCGCCGTGTAAAGTATTATTATCCACAACAGCGCATACCAAAGGTTTATGCTTATTTCTCAGGTTTCGAAGCGCAAACTTCTATCGGTGATGGCTATTTTGGTATTGGTTTGGATTTGTTCCTGGGCGCTAATTCAAGGTTTTATCCATCTTTAACCAAAGCTTTCCCACATTATTTGTCGCAGTTTTTTACACCTGATAATATTACCCCGCGTGTTATTGAAGGCTTTGCACGTAACGAGATGTTCCCTGAAAAGGATGTAGATCAATCATTGCTGACTAAAATGATCTATAACGGTAAAATATTATACTTTATGGATCAGGTATTACCTGATGTGCCTGACTCAACCAAAATAGGTTATACCGCCAAACAATTGGATTGGTGTAAGAAATACGAACCGAGTATTTGGGGATATTTATTAGATGAAAACTTATTGTACGAAACGGATTATAACAAGATCAAGAGGTTTATTGATGTAGCGCCGTTTACATCGGGTATTGGCGAAAATAATGAAGCCGCGCCAAGATTAGGCTTGTATGAAGGTTGGCAAATTGTAAAAAGCTATATGGATAAGCATCCGGATGTTACTTTGCCACAATTAATGGCCAATACTGATCCGCAACAAATTTTAACCGATTCAAAGTATCATCCGAAGTAGGTTGATTAGTTGATTGGGTTAAGTGATTGATTAAGTTGATAGCGTTTCCCAGGTAAACTTATTCAAGCCGATCAACCGCTCACCACTAAACTAACTTCTATAAGTACCAAATAGCTTGTTAACCTCTTTATTACGATAATCAAATATTTTATATATCTGTTTAGCTACTATTATTTCATTAGCAGCCCTGCCAATGATGCCGTAGGGGATGGCGTAGTTTAAAACATCAGTCATTAAAACACCGCTCTTAACTTCTTTAAAATGGTGTTGATGGTGCCATAGCGCATAAGGGCCGAAACGCTGCTCATCTACAAAATATTCGCTCTCTTTTACGTGGGTGATCTCGGTCATCCAATTCATCTTTATACCGAATATTGGGGTGATTTTGTAAGTAATGATCATACCGGGATACATTTTCGTGCTTTCATCATAATCACTGGTCACCACAAATTTCATTTCGGGTGGGGTGATTTTCGCTAAATTAAATGGCGATGAAAAGAAATCCCAGGCTTCGGCTAAAGGTATTGGGAGATACTGCTCAAATTTTAATTGATATGTCTTCACATATATGATAAGCCGCGGCTGGCTTAATTGTTTTGATTTTTTAGTTAAATTTCGGTTAATCTTATCCGCATTTTTGGTGTCATTTTACTAAAATACATCTTTTAAATAAATCTTAATAACGGGCTTGGCAGTAGTCTTACTTATATGATTATTTTAGTTTTGATGATAATAGGGCAAGTAGTTCACCGAAATCTTTTTCTGTATAGCCAATGGATTGATAAATAATTTCCCCTTCCTCGTTAACAACAATTAAACGTGGAATAGACTGAGATGCATACAAACTGAATATTACCCGGCCCATATCGGGCACCATTGGGAAGGTGAAGTGATTTTTTTGTTTGAAGGGTAATACTTTATCCCAGTTTTCTTCGCGGTCGAAAGCAAATAAGGCAAATTTGGGGTTGGCGTTATATTTCTCCCATATCTCTTTTTGAACACGCGGTAGTTCCATGCGGCAAGGCGGGCACCAGGTAGCAAAAAAATCCAGGACAACAATTTTGCCTTTATAATCCGAAAGGCTTGCAACTTTGTCCTTACTGATGTTAAAACTAAAGTTGGGCGACAAGTCACCTACTTTAGTGCGGGTAGTAGTGTCGGTTTGTTGCGCGTTACTAATTAATACCGCGAAACAAAGTAGCAAAAGAGCAGATAGCTTTTTCATAGCGATGTTTTTCTGCAAGATAAAAACATCACCGAAAAATTATGCCATTACTGTACCATTTTATTAGCGCAGTACGAGCTGGCAAATGCTTCTGGTTTAGCCTTAAATACAAAGCCCATACCCAATATATAACCCATTGCTTCGTGTAAAGCCTGGTTTGACTTAAACATTGGGTTGGTATTAATATCGGCATGCACTTCCAAATCTACCTCATATAAATCAAGCAGGTCACAAAGCTTGTAGGCAATGTCGATAGATTTTTGCACTTCGCAAAGCATACGTTCTTTGATGGTCATTTTTTGCGAGGTACGCTCCTGATGGATGAACATGAATGCGCCGCGGGCTTCGCGAATGAACACAATTACGGTTGCAAAGTCGGTAACAGCACCTTTTACCTGCGAATCGGTACCGATGCAAACTTTGAGTTTATTGCCCAGCAGGTGTTCGCGTTCAATAGCCCTTTCAACTTCCTCCATAATGGGCGATTGGATGATTTCGCCGCTGAATTTTCTCCAGGTCATAAAAATTTGGTTTAGTTAATTTGTTACAACCTGATTTTCAGGTTTATAAAAATAAGCGATACGCTTTCATATTAACGTTAAATACATGTGATTTATTTGTTAACATTTATTTGATTATTAACAGGTTAGCTCTTTTTGTAAGTTTTTAGATAGAAAACATCGTTAATAAAGGCTTTATCAATACTTTTATAGTATCAAATACTGACCATGAAATCATTAAAAAAACTAATCCCCGCATTTGTAGGCACTGCCGTTTTAGGCGCTGTTTGCCTGTCGTTTATCAACTATAAATCGCCCCCACCGCTGCCTAAATACAAGCATATTATTGTGATAATTGAAGAAAATCACGACTATGACGCGCTTATTGGTTCGAAGAATTCGCCATATATTACCTGGCTTTCAGAAAATGGCGCTTTATTTACTGATTCGCATGGCGTAACACACCCGAGTCAGCCAAATTACCTGGCTTTATTTTCAGGCGATGTTCAGGGCATAGTGGATGATAAATGCTTAATGAGCGAAACACCTTATATCACACCAAATTTAGGAGCAGCGCTAATAGACAACGGGTTTACTTTTAAAGGTTATGCCGAAACCATGCCATCTGTAGGGTACCTGCCTTGCTATTATCAAAAAAGCACACTAACCGGTAGTTATCTGTATGGACGTAAACACGCGCCATGGGTAAACTGGATCGGGACTAAAAAGAATAATATACCGGCTTCGCTTAGTTTGCCGATGACTGATTTTCCTACGGATTATAATAAATTGCCTACCGTTGCTTTTGTTATACCCAACATGGATAATGATATGCACAATATTGGTGCTCCGGGGGACGATGCCGCCATTCAGCGTGGAGATAAATGGTTGAAAGAGTACATCAGTAAATATGCAGAGTGGGCCAAAAAGCACGATAGCTTGCTGATTATTACTTTTGATGAGGACGACAGCCGTACAGCCGTAAACCAGATACCAACTATATTTTACGGTGCCCACGTTAAAACAGGCAAATACAATGAGCACATTACCCATTACAATGTGCTGCACACCCTTGAGGCTATGTACAAGCTGCCTGCCGATGATAAACAAAGTGCAGGTGTGATTGGTGATGTATGGAAATAAATTTTTGCTTTTGTTTATGAAAAATGTGTTTAAAGTTGCTTGCTTGTTCGTTTTATTGTTTGCCATATGGTCATGCAATTCCAATTCTAAAAAAGCAGTAACTGCTCCTAAAATAGAATTAAATTTAAGTCCTAAAACCGCTGCGGATAGTAATAAGAACGATAGCATAGCCATAGCGCAGGTTACCGCGTTGCCCGAGTTTAACAATATCCTGAAGTGGTTTCAAAAGAATAATAAAGATACCACCAACCATATCGGTGTGATTATTGGCCAGGAGCCGGTAAAAGGGTTTGATTATTACTGGATTAAGATTGGAGTAGATCATCCTGATCACTTTGAGGATCTCGAGCATTTTTATGTTAACGCCAAAAATCAGTCGGTTCACTATTTGGATATCCAAACAGATTCATTGATGAGTTTAGGCCAATGGCGGGGTAGTGGGAAAGATAGTTGGAAGAATTAGTTAATTAGGCGGGTTTAATGTAAATTAGATCATTAGTGATTTAATTATTATGGAAAGCACATTAATTAATAAAGTAGAAAATAATGGAATTCTAAAAATATATAGAATGTCTAAAATTGTTTTGCCAATTATGATGTTGCTGCTTTTATTAGACTTATATTTTGGAGTTAAGAAAAATTCAATTGATTTAATAAGCTTTTGGCTCGTGGTTTTTATGAATATACTATCTATATGGTCATTTATAGATAGTAAGATGAAAATTTCGAAAAATAAACAAATGCCCTTTATTGAATGGTGGACCGATAAAATAGTTTTTAGAAGTTCAAAGACTGGTCAAGAATCCTCAATATTAATTGATGATATTTCAGATGTATCTTGCTGCACTTTCAAAAGAAATTAACCACCATGTCATTGCGAGGAACGAAGCAATCTCTACATAGGCAGATCGCTCTGTAAAGTTTAGAGATTGCTTCGTTCCTCGCAATGACGTGGTGGAGTAGAATAGAAATTGACGTTACACTGTCAACTTTTTATATTTAATCCTCTTCGGCGCAATGTCGCCTAAGCGTTTTTTGCGGTTTTCTTCGTAATCAGAATAATTGCCTTCGAAGAAGTAAACTTGTGAGTTGCCTTCAAATGCTAGGATGTGTGTACAAATCCTATCTAAAAACCAACGGTCGTGACTAATGACTACCGCGCAACCGCCGAAGTCTTCTAAAGCTTCTTCCAGTGCACGTAAAGTATTTACGTCAATATCATTGGTTGGCTCATCCAGCAATAAAACATTGGAGCCTTTTTTCAGGGTGATAGATAAATGCACACGGTTACGCTCTCCGCCGGATAGTACACCAACTTTCTTTTGCTGATCGGCACCATTGAAGTTGAACCGTGACACATAAGCCCTTGAGTTTAGCGGACGGTTACCCACCATAATGGTTTCTAAGCCGCCGGTAACATTTTCCCAAACCGATTTATTTGGGTCGAGATCATCATGCAATTGGTCGACATAACCCAGGGCTACGGTTTCACCAACGCGGAATGTACCTGAATCTGGTTTATCCTGACCTGTAATTAGGCGGAATAAAGTGGTTTTACCTGCACCATTTGGCCCGATAATCCCCACTATACCAGCTGGTGGTAAGGAGAAGTTCAGGTTGTCAAACAATAATTTATCACCGTATGATTTGCTTACGCCATTGGCTTCTATCACCACATTACCCAAACGTGGGCCCGGTGGAATGAAGAGTTCCAATTTTTCTTCGCGATCTTTTGTTTCTTCGGATGCTAATTTGTCATAGTTGGATAAACGCGCCTTTGATTTGGTGTGCCTGCCTTTTGGGCCCATACGTACCCATTCCAGCTCTCGCTCCAATGCTTTTTGGCGTTTGCTTTCGGTTTTATCCTCTTGCGCCAAACGTTTCGCTTTTTGATCCAGCCATGAGGAATAATTTCCCTTCCATGGGATACCTTCTCCACGGTCAAGCTCTAAAATCCATCCAGCAACATTATCCAGGAAGTAACGATCGTGAGTTACGGCTATAACGGTTCCTTTATATTGTTTTAGATGTTGCTCCAGCCAGTCGATAGATTCTGCATCTAAGTGGTTGGTAGGCTCATCAAGCAATAAAACATCGGGTTCTTTCAACAAAAGGCGGCAAAGTGCCACCCTGCGGCGCTCACCACCTGACAGCACCGAGATTTTGGTATCCGGTTCAGGGCATCGTAAAGCATCCATTGCTCTTTCAAGCTTGGTATCCAGTTCCCATGCGTTTACGGCATCAATTTTATCCTGAAGTTCACCCTGGCGAGTCATCAGCTTATCCATTTTATCGGCATCGCTGTAATACTCCTCTAAACCAAATTTTTCGTTGATCTCTTCGTATTCTTTAAGCAAAGCGGTTATCTCGCTAACGCCTTCCTCAACTACTTCACGTACTGTTTTTTCAGGGTCGAGTTCGGGTTCCTGACTTAAGTAACCTACGGTGTATCCCGGAGAGAATACTACCTCGCCAATATTGGTTTTATCAATACCTGCAATAATTTTTAATAATGATGATTTACCTGATCCGTTTAAACCAATCACGCCAATTTTGGCGCCATAAAAAAAAGATAGGTATATATTTTTTAAAACTGTTTTCTGCGGGGGATATACCTTGCTCACCCCGGCCATTGAAAATATGATCTTTTCGTCTGCCATGTATTTGTATCAATAATATAGGGGCAAATATGAATGAAAATTGATGGAATACCTAAATCAAATTGGTAATTAAGTTTCCAAAAAATAAAATATCCGCTGATTTGTTGGGGCAATAAATCAGCGGATATGCGGGAGAGGGATTGTTATTTTCTTTCTAAAAGGTATCGCCATACAACCGCACTTAACACGCTGCCAAGTATAGGAGCTAAAATAAATAACCATAGCTGGCTTATAGCTGTGCCGCCAACCAATAATGCAGGGCCAATGCTTCGTGCCGGGTTTACCGATACACCTGTAACAGGTATGCCTACAATATGTATAAGTACTAAACTTAAACCTATTGCTAAGCCGGCAAAACCACCATGTATATTTTTTGTAGAGGTAGAGCCGAAAATAACCAGCAGGAAAATAAATGTAAATACGGTTTCGGCAACAAAGCCCGATAATAGATTATAACCACCCGGCGATGCTGCGGCATAGCCATCTTGCCCAAGGCCGTTTGCGGCTACCGAATATCCATCTTTACCTGATGCAATAAGGAAAAGCAGGGCTGCGCCCGCAATTGCGCCTAATATTTGCCCAATAATATAAACGCCAGCTTCTTTTGCCGGCATACGCCCAGCTACTACCATGCCTATTGAAATAGCCGGATTAATGTGGCAACCTGATATATGCCCAATTGCATAAGCCATTGCTACAACGGATAAGCCAAAAGCGAATGCTATACCTAAAATACCTACGCCAGTTGTGCCGTTTGCGCCGGCAATTACCGCGCTGCCGCATCCCATTAAAACAAGTACCAGTGTGCCGAAAAACTCGGCAGAGAATTTTGTGAAAAGTTTAGTTTCCATAATTGGTTAAATTGGAGTGAAAGGATTTAAGAATTACTTAATTAAATATAGGTAATTTATTAATGAGAATTAATGATCCTCATATTCTATACAATAAACATTATAATCTGTTTTGATCAAATCAATATATAATGATTTTACGTATATTTAATAATAATGGGCAACCGTAGCACGTTTGTATGTCGTAATGGCATAAACAATGTGCCGCATATTCCATATTTGTCATAATTAGGGAGTAGAAAGCATTAATATATTAAACTATTTACGCTGGCAGGGATCTAAAAATTATTAACAGTTGATATTCTGTCATTTATAGCTAATAATTTCAGTTTTTATAAATAAAATTCTTTGTGTAATGCGTAAATTAATAGATTGCACATCATAACAATGTCTGTTTTTAAACGGTTTAAAAACTTGGCAATAATATTGTTGATAAGTGTAAAAAGAACTTGTTCCTTTTGAGAAAAACAATTTTTAAATTAAGAACGTACAAACTTAGAAAGGTATAATATGGAAGCTAAATTTTCGCCACGGGTTAAGGATGTTATACAATATAGCAGAGAAGAGGCGTTACGCCTTGGCCATGATTATATTGGTACAGAACACCTTCTACTCGGATTAATTCGCGACGGGGACGGAGTAGCTATTAAATTACTTAAAGAGCTTACTGTTGATACCGCCAAATTGCGCCGTGCCGTTGAAGATGCCGTAAAAGGTACCGTTGGCACTAATGTACACATAGGCAGCATTCCTTTAACTAAACAAGCAGAAAAAGTATTGAAGATAACTTACCTTGAAGCTAAAATATTTAAAAGTGATGTAATTGGTACAGAGCATTTACTGCTATCGATTTTACGTGATGAGGATAATATCGCATCGCAGATATTAATGCAGTTTAATGTTAACTACGAGATATTTAAAGGCGAAGTTGAATCACATAAAAATGATGTGACCGACGAGATGCCGGGATCGCCAACTGGTGGTGAGGATGAATTTAAGGATGATGACTCTTTTAGCCAGCCTAAAAAAGTATCTGACATCAAATCAAAAACACCGGTGCTTGATAACTTTGGCCGCGATTTAACCAAAGCAGCTGAAGATGGCCGCCTTGACCCAATTGTTGGTCGTGAGAAAGAAATTGAGCGTGTTTCGCAGATCTTATCACGTCGTAAAAAGAATAACCCTATATTAATAGGTGAGCCGGGTGTGGGTAAATCAGCAATTGCTGAAGGGCTTGCATTGCGTATAGTTCAGCGTAAAGTATCGCGTGTGTTGTTTAACAAACGTGTGGTAACGCTTGATCTGGCTTCATTGGTGGCGGGTACTAAATACCGTGGTCAGTTTGAAGAGCGTATGAAAGCGGTGATGAATGAGTTGGAAAAATCTCCGGATGTAATTTTATTTATTGATGAGATACATACCATAGTTGGTGCAGGTGGCGCTTCAGGTTCGCTTGATGCTTCGAACATGTTTAAACCTGCTTTGGCTCGTGGAGAGATCCAATGCATTGGCGCGACAACATTAGATGAGTATCGCCAGTACATTGAAAAAGATGGCGCTTTAGACCGTCGTTTCCAAAAAGTAATGGTCGAGCCTGCTACTCCCGATGAAACCATCGAGATATTAAACAGGATCAAAGAGAAATACGAAGAGCACCACGGTGTAACTTATACTCCTGAAGCTATTAACGCTTGCGTTGCATTAACCACCCGTTATATTACCGACAGATTTTTACCAGACAAGGCTATTGATGCTTTGGATGAATCAGGCTCACGTGTGCATTTGACCAATATCCATGTGCCGCAGAATATTTTGGATATTGAGCAAAAGATAGAGCTGATTAAGGTTGAAAAGAATAAAGTAGTTCGCAGCCAGAAATATGAGGAAGCAGCTAAGCTTCGCGATACTGAAAAACACTTGTTAGAAGAACTTGACCAGGAAAAATCAGTATGGGAAGCGGAAACAAAATCAAAACGTTATACTGTAACCGAAGATAATGTTGCCGAAGTTGTTTCAATGATGACCGGTATCCCGGTGCAAAAGGTGGGACAGGCCGACAGCTTAAAGCTGTTGAATATGTCTGATACCATTGCCGGTAAGATTATTGGTCAGGATGACGCGATCAAAAAATTAACCCGTGCTATACAACGTACCCGTGCCGGACTTAAAGATCCTAAAAAACCAATTGGTTCATTTATCTTCTTAGGCCCAACAGGTGTTGGTAAAACTGAGCTTGCCAAAGAGCTTGCCCGTTTTATGTTTGACACTGAAGACGCGCTAATACAAATTGATATGAGCGAGTACATGGAGAAATTCGCGGTATCTCGTTTAGTTGGAGCGCCTCCGGGCTATGTTGGTTATGAAGAAGGTGGACAACTTACCGAAAAAGTACGCCGTAAACCATACGCGGTAGTATTATTGGATGAGATCGAAAAAGCTCACCCGGATGTATTCAACATATTATTACAGGTATTGGATGAAGGCCAGTTAACTGATTCGTTAGGCCGTAAGGTTGATTTCAGGAATACGATCATCATCATGACCTCTAATATCGGCGCACGCCAGTTGAAAGATTTCGGTCAGGGTGTTGGTTTTAGTACTAATGCAAAAACTACCCAGGCAGATTCACACTCACGTGGTGTAATTGAAAACGCTTTAAAACGTGCCTTTGCTCCTGAGTTCCTGAACCGTGTTGATGATGTGATCGTGTTTAACTCTTTGGGTAAAGACGAAATCTTCAAAATTATCGACATTGAATTGGCTTCATTATTTGGCCGTGTAAACAGCTTAGGCTACAAAATTGAGCTTACGCTTGCGGCTAAAGAGTTCATCGCCGATAAAGGATATGATTCACAATTTGGTGCACGCCCTTTAAAACGTGCCATCCAGAAATATTTGGAAGACCCAATTGCTGAAGAAATACTAAAAGGCGAACTGAGTGAAGGTGATACGATGGAAGTTGATTTTAATAAAGAAACTAACGAAATTACTATAGCTGACCGTAAAGGCGAAAACAAAAAGCCTGAAGAGGAAGAAGAACAGAAATAATTTCTGATAGACAAAGTATAAAAAGCCCCGGCATTTTGCCGGGGCTTTTTATTTACTGGGGTTTGTAATCAGATGGTAGCTCTGTTGCAAGGCGTGTTTGCTCGGAAAAGAAACCAGTATATTTTACACTCTTCGGATTGAGTATCTTACCATTATCATCAAATATGGTATACGGCTTATTGAATGTGATAAAAGTAATGGTTGAGTGCCATATCCATGGTACATGCACCGGTTTGCTGCCTGAGATTGGAACAACGTCGGCAATGTGCTCAATATACAAACTATTGTTACTGATGCTGTCTTTTACCCCGGCCAGGCCAAACAGATTTTTATCACTGGTTGTAAGCAACAACTCTTTTTTATGCAAGGCACCATTTGATATTTTATCGTCAAATATGGTATTGCCCGAATCACCATTAATGTCTACGGCGTTATCCAAATCATAAGGATCAACCTGCAACCCGCTAGGGTTATAATAAGGGTTGTCCTTTCTCATCGCCCTTTTTATGCGGTAGCCATTTTCTTTTATGCTGTCGGCAATTATCGATCTTAGCAATTGCATTACTGAGCCCTGGTAGCATTCCAGTCGGTTTTTTTTCCAATCGCGTTCTTCTCCTGGTGATCCCTTCATTTCCTCAAAGTATGACTCTCCGCTAAAATAAACACTGTTGGTATTGCTATCTTTAATAAAATAGTTGAGTAAGAATTTGACCTTATACCCCAATGCATCGTTTTCTACCTCGATAAATTTATTTGAGCGGGCGCTAAAGCCACCGCGAGGATCAGGGTCATAAAATTGAATATCATAAGGATTAAGTATTTTGCATTGCCTCGCAAAAAGGGAAGGGCCTAAAAACTGATTTTGGAAGGAATAAAAATACGGCGACAATTTAGGTTTTGCTTTCACAGTTACTTCGGCCAATGCTTCAATTGCCGGCTTTAGCTCAATATCCTTTAAATCTACGTTGCCTGTTACATTAAGCAGTACCTGGTACGGTTGATAACCAATTATGGTTACCAAAAACCTGCATCTACCTGCGGGTACATTATGTAAAGCGAAATTCCCAGCCTTATTAGTGCTGGTGGAAATGCCTGTATTATTTATAAAAGCCACTGCTGAGGTTAATGGATTTTTATCAGTTGTATTTATAACCCTGCCTGTAATAGTATATTGGGCATTGCTATTAAAGGCCACAAATATTAAGAAGATTGTAAGGTATTTAAGCATAGGTAAATGGAGTTTTATAGCTATTGACAATGTTGGGTTTAGTAATATAAAGCTAAGGAATATTGTAAAGCTCTTTTAGCGCGTATAAAGATTTTTACAATTGATGAGTATATAGCGTTGCAATAAATTATTAACCCCTACAATAAATAAGTGCTTTTTTAGTTAAATAATGTTAAAAAGGCATCTTTAATGTCTTTTGAAGAAAAATTTACATTTACTTTAAACCTTTTTATTGAACTTTGGTCTATATAAAAAAGTAACATCTTACATTATGAAAAAAATCTTATTTTTATTAGTTATCGGCGGTGCGTTATTTACCGCGTCTTGCACAAAAAGGTATGATACTGTAGTGCCAAATCAATCCATCACTTATACTGTTAAAACCACCGATTGGTCTGTAACTGCCGATGGAAGGTCAGATTCAGTTTCACTATCTGCAAACCAAATTGGTAATTATTTAACCAAAAACGGCGCTGTTTTGGTCTATTTTTCTTTTTTTGAAGGAGTGTATGAGCAAATACCAGAAGTTTATAACAATGTATCATACAGCTATTACAATAACGCCGGAAATTTGGTATTATACTCACAGGATGCTGTCGGTAGCACACCATATTTACCAACACAAGACATTTCTGTTAAGTTAGTTTTAATCCCTTCTAATTAGTGATCGGAGATTAAATTTAGCAATCTTTAAAATTAAAAAGCCTTCGATATATCATCGAAGGCTTTCTTTTTATATGCTTTAGGAGATTGAAACTAATCACCAATCTCCGTTCACTAATATCTATTTCTCCATCTGCTCAATAACAGCTTGTGATACGCCGGTGAAGGAGAATCCGCCATCATGGAACAGGTTTTGCATGGTAACCATTTTGGTTAGATCAGAGAATAAGCTTACGCAGTAATCAGCACATTCGTCTGCTGTTGCGTTACCAAGCGGGCTCATTTTTTCCGCGTAACTGATAAATCCATCAAATCCTTTAACACCTGAGCCAGCGGTGGTGCGGGTTGGAGATTGTGATACGGTGTTGATACGCACTTTCTTTTCAACGCCATAAAAATAACCGAAGTTACGTGCAATACTTTCCAGCATTGCTTTTCCATCGGCCATGTCATTATAGCTTGGGAATACACGCTGGCCTGCAATGTAAGTAAGGGCTACAACAGATCCCCATTCGTTGATCGCATCTTCTTTCATAGCTATCTGCAATACACGGTGTAAGCTGATCGCTGAAATGTCAAGGCCTTTATGGGTAAAATCGTAATTGTTCTCAGTATAAGGTATGTTTTTACGCACGTTAATACTCATGCCTATTGAATGCAGGATAAAATCCACACCGCCGCCAAAGTGTTCTTTGGTTTTAACGAATAGGTTGGTAATATCTTCGGCACTGGTAACATCAGCCGGGATAACGGGTGCGTTAATTTCTTCTGCCAGTTTATTGATGGTTCCCATGCGTAAAGCGATAGGAGCGTTGGTTAATACTAATTCGGCACCTTCGGCATAACAATGCTGTGCTGTTTTCCAGGCGATAGAATTTTCATCCAGCGCACCGAATATGATTCCTTTTTTGCCTTTTAATAAATTATAAGCCATGTTTGGGTTTGTTTTATAGAGCGGTAAAGTTATAATTATATTTACGATTTTAGATTTACGAGTTACGATTTTCCATTAACAGTTAAAAGATCAATTAATTCCCTCTCAGGGAATTAAGAAGCTAGCAATTCCCTTGCATTCTGCAAAGCACTTTCACCTGGTTTATCACCACTTAGCATTTTGGCAATTTCCAGTACACGTTCCTGTTGGTTCAATTGTTTTATGCGGGTGTTAGTAGTTGCGCCTTCATCATCTTTGTATACAAAGTAATGGCTTTGACCTTTGCTGGCAATCTGCGGCAGGTGGGTTATGGTGATCACCTGTAAGTTATCGGCCAGCTTTTGCATGATCTGTCCAACCTTATTGGCTACCTCGCCGCTTACTCCTGTATCAATTTCATCAAAAATAATTGTTGGCAATGCTGTATTTTGCGCTACCAGCGATTTGATGCTTAGCATTAATCTTGATAGCTCACCACCCGATGCTACTTTACTCATCTCTGCCAAAGCATGGCCTTTATTTGCGGAGAAGAGGAAACGTACATGATCGATACCATCTTTAGTTAGCTCTCCGGTATTGGAGGTATCAATCTTGAGCGCTGAATTCGCCATGCCCATTTCGGCAAGGGTTTCCAGTACTTGTTTTTCAATTTGTGGGATGATCTTGCTGCGGTTAGCTGATAGTTTTGCTGCTAATTGTTCTAACTCTTTCTTATCGGCACCTAATTGGCTATTTAATTTTTCTATCGCTTCATCACCGAAAACGGCTTGTTGTATTTTGCCTGAAAGCTCATCCTGTATTTGTAGCAGATCGGCAGTGGTATTTACCCGATGCTTTTTTTGCAGATTGTAGATCAGACTTAAACGGGTATTGATCTCCTCAACCCGTGCCTCGTTGGTATGGGTGTGTTGTTCAAGGGTGTCAATCTCTGCTGCAATATCCTTTAGCTCGATAATGGTGCTGTTGAGGCGCTGGTGTAGTTCGGTAATTTCTGGATTGAATTTCTCTAATGCTGACAATTGATGCGCTGCTTCACGAAGCTGTATCAATGCTGAAGTTTCACCCTCGTTCATTAAATAATATGCGCCTAACAAGTTGCGCTTTATTTCACCGGCATTATTTAAAGCATAAAGTTCCTGTTCCGCTAATTCCTGCTCATCGGCAGATAAAGTCGCTTTTTTCAGCTCGTCAAACTGAAACTGGAAGTAATCTAAATCGGCTTTTGCTTTATCGCTTTCCTCAATCAATTGCTGCAGGCGCGAAGTGGATTTTTTATAAGCTTTGAATTTGGCGCGATAATCATTTAGCAACTCATCATGTTTGGCTACGGAATCAACAATCAGTAATTGAAACTCCGGGTCGTTAATTTCCAACGTAGCGTGTTGTGAGTGGATGTCAATCAGCTTTTCGCCCAATGCTTTAAGCGAATTAAGGTTTACCGGGGTATCATTAACAAAAGCCCGGGATTTACCATCGGCAGAGATCTCGCGCCTTAAAACGGTTTCGGCTTCGTAATCGAGATCGTTATCTTCAAAAAAGGATTTCAGGTGAAACCCTTCTATTTTAAAAGAGCCTTCGATAACGCATTTTTTTTGTTGATTGTAGAAATACCTACTCTCGGCCCGCTGCCCTAATATAAGCGAAAGGGCGCCGAGTATGATTGATTTACCCGCGCCCGTTTCACCTGTAAGTATATTTAACCCTTTATCAAAACTGATTTCCAGGTTGTCAATTAAAGCGTAATTACTAATAGAAAGCCTTTGGAGCATAGCGTTAAAATAAGAACGCTAAAATACAAAATACTTTGTTAAGGCTTGGTTAGTTTGCGCTCTTTGTACTGTCTATCGGCATGTTTTTTAGGTTCTTATTAACCTCGTCCTGTATGTTTTTCTGCATGTCTTCCATCTGCTTTTTCCATTCGGGGCTGTTGAATTGCTCGCTCATTTTTTCAGCTTGCTTTTGCATTTCCTTAGCCTGTTTCCTCCAAACCTCGCTGTTAATTTGCTTACTCATATGTTCAGCTTGTATTTTCATTTCAATCACTTGCTTCTTAAATTCAGGGCTGTTAACATATTGCTCACTCATTTTCTTAGCTTGGACTTTCATATCTTCTATTTGTTTTTTGAACTCCGGGCTGTCAAATTGCGCTTTCATTTTCTCGGCCTGAACTTTCATTCCTTCCCTTTGCTTCTTCCATTCTTCGCTATTAGCCTGTTTGCTCATTTTCTCAGCCTGAATCTGGATGTCTTTAACTTGTTTCTTCCACTGCGGGCTGTTGAATTGTTTCTGCATTTTCTTTGCATCCATTTTAATTATGAACATCTGCTTTTTAAATTCAGGACTCATTTTAAAATTTACTGCCGAAGCAAAACGCATGCTATCATTAAATTTGAAATCAAACGATGGGTTCTCTTCTAAAAATTCCTTCTTGTCTGATTCAGGCATATCGCTTAATGAGCGGTACTCTTTCTTGTCGCCTTTATCGTCCTCGATAACTATTTTAAACTTCTTTTTGGTAGTATCGTCCAATATTTTGGCGGTAGCGGTATCAGCATAAAGTGCAACGAATTTCTTTTTGTGAGTTATATGTATAGGATAGTTGGCCGTTACATGGGCAAAGGGAGTAGTCTCCTTTAAATAGAAGTGTATCTTATGTGCCTTTTTCGCGGTTGTTTTGGCGGCGCTATATTGCGGTATACCCCAGGCTAATAATGTGCCGATAGCTGCTATAGTGATAATTACAAGCAGGTTAAATTTGGGTAATGAATCTTTGGTTTCCATGGTGTTTAATCTTTTAATTCTGTTTAATAGTGGATATTTTTTGTTGCCGGCAGATGCCATAGCCAACGCATAATGCTGACTGTTTTGCTGCGCGATAGCCAGCAACGCTTTGGAGTAAGTGAAATTGTTATAATCAGCATCGATAACCATATCATCACAGCAATGCTCGCGCTCTAACCTGATGGTTTTTGAGATCAGCCAAACAAACGGGTTAAAGCAGAGGATGGTTTCCATAATGCACTGCAAAATGTTCAGCAGGTAATCATGGCGTTTAATGTGCGATAACTCGTGCATCAATATAGCTTCAACCTGATTATTATCAAGATTATTGATAAGCGATAAAGGGAATATGATGATAGGTTTTAGATAACCGATGGTTAAAGGAATGGATATGTGCTCCGAGAAATACAACGATACCGTTTTAACGATTTTTAGATTCTTGCATATTTCCTGCGCCTTGTTGGTCCATGAAATATCTGTTTGCAGGTTCTTTTGTTTGCGGATATGATGGATGTGTACAAAACCGCCGGTTAACTTTATGGCTTGCAGTATCAAACCTATCATGTATAGGCCTGCTATGTATTTGGCATATTGCGTAATTAAGCCTTCTGCCTGTTGTAATACAGAGGGGGCGTGCGTCACACCTAAAATTAGGTTATTGCCTGTGGAGAGTATCGCGTAATTAGCCATGGCTACATTGTGCAGGTATATTTTGAGCAGATTAGCCATAAACCAGCAGCAAATAATAGTTAAGCCAAGGTAGTTAGCATCGTACTTGTATTTTGAGGTGATGCCCGGGAACAGTTGCACCAATACCTGTAATGCAACATAAACTAATAATGCCTGCCCAACAGACTCAAATATGGCCTGGCCAAGGGCGTTGATAAGGATGCTCGTTGTCATAACTAATTGTTTTTTTCTAAGTTATCCAGGTAGTTTTTTATCATGTCCAGTTCTTCCTTAGATGCTTGCTTGTTGCTAAGCACCTGCATTACCAGTTGCGACGAAGAACCATTAAATACGGTTGATATTATCTTATCGAGTGCAGTGTTCTGCGCCTGCTCACGGGTGATCAGCGCTTTATATAAATGCGTTTTGGCAGTGGTGTCGCGCTCAACCAAACCTTTATCGTGCATAATCTGCATTAATTTAAGGGTGGTAGTGTAGCCGGCGTCTTTTGTTTTCTCTAAAACCTCATGTACATCACGCACCGAGCACTGGCCCTTTTCCCAAATGATCTGCAATATTTCAAGCTCGCTTTCTGTCGGTTTCATTTCCATCTTTTTGTATTACGAATTCTTTCGTACAAATATGTACGATATTTTTCGTACATGCAAATTATTTCACATTATTTAACAAAAGAGACGTGAAGAATTATAGGATGTTGCATGATGGGGAAGGGATTGCATGCGGTCGATTACTCACCCCGACTACGCTGCGCTGGTTGCCCCGCTCTTCGCCTGTGGCGGAAAGAGGTTGGGGAAGGTTTTTGCGTTTGGGATTGGAACGGATACCGGCCTTTGCGGCTAAGGCGTGTGCAGTATGAGTGGAAAATCCGCCCGCTGGATAGCGGGAACGCCCAAAGCTTGTCTCGCTTTGTTAACTAACTCCGACGAGTATTCGAATTTAAGACTCATGTCATTCTTCGCTATACTCAGAATGACATGGAAAAAGCGAATACTATTTATTGCCTTGCAGCGTGGCGTATTTATTCCCATCGCCGGGATCGGCCTGGGTAAGTATGTTCATCGCTGCTGTCCTATCCTGCGGATCGGCCTTGGTAAAAATGGAGACGAGCTCATCACTTTTAGCGGTATAAAATACCAGCGGATACATAGCGCCTAAGCGGGTTCGGTCAATTTGCTGCAGGCCGGGTAGCAGGTTGGCAATTACTTTAATGCCTTTGCCAGTATTATCGGCCATTATATCAAGCCCGTTGCGATGATAATCATACACAAAGCTACGCAGTGGGGCATAGGCTTTATCATTCAGGTTTTCAGATAGCCAGTAGCGACTCACATTGTTGTTATCAAAGGCCTTCCAACCGGTATAGCTTGATGTTTGGGCCAAGTTGACTACGTTTTGTGCAAGCGTAAAGTATTGCGTGCCGCCGTACCGCGAAAACGTATCATAATCCATACCTATAATAATATAGGCGTAAAATGCCATTATCGAGCTCAAATTACTAGTAAAGCTTTGGTCGGAATAATCAATGGTTTGGCCCTGCAGATAAGTGAAGTCGATATTCTTGTCATTTAACAACATTACAGGGCTATTATAGGTCGAATTAAAAACCGGTCTTGATGATTGCACCTGTAATTCGCCGCTAAAGCTGCTGCTGCCATCCCAACTGGTTACATTCAGCACAAATGTACAATCAAATCTTTCCTGCGACTCAATTTGGTCAGCGCACCATTTATGACCGTTTAAAAAAGTCTTCATAGCTGTTTCCAGCTCGGTAAATATGCGTTTGTTGGTAGTTTGTATTTTGGGGGATAAAACCGATACCCTTGCATTCAAATCCTGACCGAAAGCGACGCAGCTTAAACAAATAAATAACAGGTAAAGGCTAATTTTTTTCATTACTTTATTAATTCAGCAACTTTTTGGCAAATATCCCGGGCAACTTCATCTTTAGTTTTTAGGTCGAAAGTTGTTTTGTTAAGGTTATGGTCAATAATAGTTATTTTATTGGTGTTGCCTTTAAAACCGGCACCCGCGTCGTTAAGCGAATTTAATACAATAAAATCAAGATTCTTCTTTTTTAGTTTTAAAATGGCGTTTTGCTCCTCGTCGTTAGTTTCCAACGCGAAACCAATTAGTAACTGGCCATCCCGTTTTTTCTGGCCTAACGTTTTTAATATATCAACAGTACTTTTCAGTTCTATATTAAGGTTGCCGTCCTGCTTCTTTATCTTTTTAGGCGATGGGTCAACAGGTGTATAATCGGCAACGGCAGCGCTCATCACGCAAACATCAGTATTAACATAGTTAGTTTCACAAGCCTGCAGCATTTCGGCAGCGGTAGTAACATCAATGCGGTTTACGTGTTGTTTGCTGGCTTGCGCAGTTGGGCCGGTAATAAGTGTTACATCGGCACCCATAGCTGCAAATTCATCAGCAATGGCAAACCCCATTTTACCCGACGAATGGTTGCCAATAAACCTTACCGGATCAATAGCTTCATAAGTAGGCCCGGCAGTAACCAATATCTTTTTACCGCTTAACGGGAGTTTTTTTTTTAGCTGCGCGGATAAAAACGCGATAATCTCTTCAGGTTCTGCCATTCTACCTTCACCGTGCAAGCCGCTGGCCAGTTCACCAGTTCCCGGGTTAATCAGTATGTTCCCGTACGCTTGAAGCTTTGCAACATTTTGCGTAGTTGCAGGGTGCTTCCACATATCCAGATCCATCGCAGGAGCGAAGTATACCGGGCACTTAGCCGAAAGATATACTGCCAGTAGCAAGTTATCACAAAAGCCATTAGCCATTTTGGCAAGGGTATTAGCTGTAGCGGGGGCTATAATCAAAGCATCTGCCCATAAACCTAATTCCACATGGTTATTCCATTCGCCGCTTTCGGGTATAAAATAATCAACCAATACTGGTTTTTTTGATAGCGTAGCAAGGGTTAAAGGTGTAATAAAGCTGGTGGCATCTTTGGTCATAATTACCTGTACATCGGCACCTGCCTTAACCAGTAACCGTACTAAGAACGCCGATTTATACGCGGCTATACTTCCGCAAACTCCTAAAATGATCTTTTTACCCTCAAACATATAATAATCGTTTTTGCCGGTGCAATGGTAACAAATTTAAAATTAAACAAAAAAACTCCCCAATGGGGAGTTCCAAAATATTTTTTGTGCTATCCGCTTTAAGCGGATAACGTATTATTGTTGCTCTTTAGCAGGATTACGGTGATATACCTTACCATCTAAAAATTCCTGAACAGCTACTAAAGTAGATTTAGGTAATTTTTCATAGTATTTAGATATTTCAATCTGCTCACGGTTTTCAAATATCTCTTCTAAGTTATCGTTAGATGAAGCAAACTCAGAAAGTTTCGCGTGTAATTCTTCTTTGATGTTATTTGAAAGCTGGTTAGCCCTTTTCGACATAATTACAATCGACTCATAAATGTTGCCTGTTTCGGTATCCAACTCACGTAAATCGCGTGTCACTGTGCTGCTTGCAACAGCAGGCTTGTTAATGTTTGTAGTACTCATATCTTTTAATTTGGTATTTTCTGATCATTATTCCCTTTTTCTGATGTCGGCTGGGATTTTACCGTGTCTTTCTTAGCAATTTTACGTGCAAGCCTTTGGTCGGTAGCTGCTTCGGCTAATATGTTTTTGGCTTGTGCTATGCCACGTTCACTATCCTTTTTCAAAACAGCAACCTCACTTAAGTATTTACTGTTCGGGTATTTGTCTCTAAATTGGTCGGCATCGGTAATAGCCAGGGTAAAACGATCTTCCTGTAAAAACTCAGCACTTTTCTTTGAATATAAGTATTGAGCCTTAATCGTTAAATACTCCATTTCCTCAGCATATTTAGTATCAGGGTAATCACGTAATGAGTTACCGAATGATATAACAGCTGACTGGAAATCGCCAATAGTTAAATATAATTTAGAGTTGGCGTATGATTTTTCTTCCAGTTTATCGCGTAAGTTTTGTATCAGCTTACCTGCTTCAGCCACACGCTCGCTTTTTGGGTATAGGTTGATGAACAACTGTAAGGCATCAATAGCGCTTAAAGTATTCGATTGATCAAGCGAGAAGATCGGCGAATCCAGGTAATAGCAATAAGCTGCCATAAACCGGCACTCCTCGGCTCTGGTGCTGTTAGGGTAAGTATCCGCGAAAGATTTAAAGTGATATCTGGCTGATGTATAATCATGCAACCTGTAGTTGGTGTAAGCGTAGTAGTAGTATAAATCTTCCGCCTGTTCCTGCCCGCGGTAGCGGGCAACCAATACATCAAATAGCTCTAAAGCTTTGCTATAGTTCTTTTTGTTATAAAGCCTGATGGCCTCTTTATATTTTTTGGCGTAATCGTTACTTGCTTTTAACTTCTCAAACTTGCTTTTGCAACTGCCAAATGCAAGTAGTAATACAATTAAAATAGCCCCTAATAAATAGTATTGTTTTTTAAACATCGTGCAAAGATAGTTGAATAATGTAATTCAGTCAATTATTTTATTTATAAGCAGCTAATATATAGCCACTTTTTTGTACACGTGTTATATATATATAGTATTTAACATCTTTTAACCTTTGTACAGGCACGCAAACGATGACCTATTGCATATAGTATGAGAGAGTAAAAGTATCTGTTTCGCTACCGACTTATACATCTGTATGTATACTATAGTATAAAGGATTTGTTTATGGCTGTGTCGTTCGTTCACCCGGCACATATCTACTGTATATATACTATAACAATGTAAGTGGCTTTTACGGATATGACTATTGTTGTTCTTTATAGTAGTATATACTATATAATATGGCTGCGTTATTTACGGTTATGCTATTTGTTTATATCTACTATACATATAACTGTATATACTATAATAATGTAGATCGTGTTTGAGCATGATTAACTGTACGATGTGATATTGAACGTAGTTGAATGCGTTACCATTCGTGGCGCTTTTGGGTGTTTTAAGCATATAAGTAATTACAGGCAATATCTCTGCAAATTTTTCTTACTGATTTGCAAAGCTTTACAAGTTTTATTGAAGAATTATTAGGCAAGCCATTGCAGAATATGAAAATGTGATTACCTTTGCAACCCGCAAAAAAAGGTAACGCGATGTTACTTTTAGCAGGTGAAAAAAAAGTTGAAATAAATACTGCGAAATACAAAAAGGTTTATACCTTTGCAGCCCGCAATTGAAGGAGAAAAGTAGGGATCGGGATTGGGGAAAAGGAACTTTAAAAATTTAAAAATAAAGTTTGCAAATAACAAAAAGGTTTCTACCTTTGCAATCCCAAATCGAACGGGAAAAAAGAAAGGCCGGGAGGCAAAAAGTTGAAAGCGATTTTCAACTACAAAAATTGAAAAAGTTAGCCTTGCAATGAGGCAAAACATATAGGTGTCCGGGATGGATTCACCGACAAAGTTCTTT
>Ga0302301_1000094_pt1 | contig 83400 bp, 78 predicted proteins | sample III_Palsa_E1_2_FD_194544 | JGI IMG/M metagenome (GOLD analysis project Ga0302301, IMG submission 194544) | Peat permafrost microbial communities from Stordalen Mire near Abisko, Sweden - III_Palsa_E1_2 | ecosystem: Environmental > Terrestrial > Soil > Palsa > Peat permafrost | place: Sweden... | reverse complement strand
CAATTAAATGAAAAAAGCCGCTATATTAACCTGGGCGAGTGGATCAATTACAATTCATACGCCGAGTTTGACGGAGAAGAGCTGATCTTGAAATATTTTTCTTAATGTGCAGATAATTCAAAGCATTCGCTCATCTGCACACCTGCATATTTGCACATCCGCATATCTGCACATCAAAACCTTTTACAATCCTGTGAGTTAAAATATGGCTAAAAAATCGTATTTTTGTGCGCTTTTTTAAACAAAGCCAATAGTCAAAACCTGGAATATTAGCCTGGCAGCGGCTATGATCTATTTCAAAAAAATATATGTTAGAGAAATTAGAAGCAATATTTCAACGCTGGAAAAACGTTGAAGCTGAACTGAGCAGTCCCGATGTAATGGCTGATATGAAGCGTTTTGCCCAATTGAATAAAGAGTATAAAGATTTGGCCAAGATAGTTGACGAGTATAATATTTACCGCAATATCATGAGCAATATTGATAGCAATAAAGAAATATTAGCCACTGAAAAAGACGATGAGTTCAGAGAAATGGCTAAAGGCGAACTGGATGAATTGCTGGTAAAACGCGACGAAATGGAAGAAGTGATCCGTTTAATGCTGATACCTAAAGATCCTGAAGATTCTAAAAACGCATTGGTTGAAATTCGTGGCGGTACGGGTGGTGATGAGGCAGCGCTTTTTGCAGGCGACCTTTATCGCATGTATATGCGCTTTTGTGAAAAACGCGGCTGGAAAACTGAACTGGTTGATTATACAGAAGGTACATCAGGCGGTTATAAAGAAATTGTATTTAATGTTAATGCTGAAGATGCTTACGGTACATTAAAATATGAATCGGGCGTGCACCGCGTACAGCGTGTACCTGATACCGAAACACAGGGCCGTGTACATACATCGGCAGCAACAGTTGTAGTATTGCCCGAAGTTGATGAATTTGACATCGACTTACAGGTAAGCGATATACGTAAAGATCTGTTTTGTGCATCTGGCCCGGGTGGGCAGTCGGTAAATACAACTTACTCAGCTGTTAGGTTAACACACTTACCTACAGGTATTGTGGCGCAATGCCAGGATCAAAAATCGCAACTAAAAAACTACGATAAGGCTTTACAGGTATTGCGTTCAAGGGTTTATGAAATGGAGCTGCAAAAGCACTTGGAAGAAACATCTAAAAAACGTAAAACAATGGTTTCAACGGGCGACCGTTCAGCCAAAGTGCGTACTTATAACTATCCACAGGGCCGCCTTACCGAACACCGCATAGGCTTAACTATTTATAACCTGCCTGGTGTAATGAACGGCGATATATTAGAAATAATGGAAGCCCTTCAGTTTGCCGAAAACGCAGAAAAACTCAAAGAAGGTACTGTAGCGTAATATTTAATGTGCAGATATGCAAATGTGCGGATGTGCAAATAATTAAGCATGCACATTTGCACATCCGCATATCTGCACATCTTTTTTTATCTGCACATCCGCATATCTGCACATCATTTTCATCTGCACATCCACCCATTCTCCTTCGATTGTAAAAATAATCTGCACATTCGCACATTTGCACACCCGCACATTGTTTTTCATCTCATTTTCATAATACCCAGCTACTTTAGAGTATAATATTAGTCGAAGTATATATTTTGCTATATGCAGTAATAAATACTCAGCTACTATATATATAATAGATGGTTTACACATATTAAATTTATTCACCATGCTGGCAGTTAAAACCTTAAGGAGTAGTTCAAATATATTCAGGCGTGCCATATGGCTGATGGGGAATCAGTTCGAGATCAGTGTTGTAGCAAATGATGCTATTTGGGCCGAAGCACAAATAACTGCCGCAATTAGTGAAATAAACCGGGTTGAAAAATTGCTTAGTACATTTAGCGATGGCAGCAAGGTAAACGAGATAAACAAAAATGCAGGTATACAACCAACAAAAGTTGATCCTGAAATTTTCAGACTGATCGATCGCTCATTAAAAATATCAGCACTTACCTACGGGTCTTTTGATATCACCTATTTTTCGCCTGAAAAAGCTAACAATCAGGTTGCTGATCAAAAAAATGCACCTTTTATAAATACTTACAGTAATTACCAAAATGTTGTTTTGGATGCAGATAAGGTTACCGTTTTTTTAAAAGAAAAGGGTATGCGTATAGGATTTGCAGCCATTGGCAAAGGTTACGCTGTCGACAGGGCAAAATATATATTGCAAATGCAGGGAGTGAGCAGCGGTGTAATTAACGCCGGTGGCGATATTCTTACCTGGGGTAGACAACCTAACAACGAAGACTGGACCATTGCGACAGCCGATCCGGAACAGGCGAAAAAGTCGTTTTCTCACCTTAATATAGGCAATATGTGTATTGCTACCTCTGTTAATACCGAGCGTTGCGATACCGCTATAGCCAATAAGCCACATGCTAAAATAGTTAATGCTAAAAAAGGTTTCCCGGTTAGCGAAATTATGCGTGTTAGCGTAATTAGCCCAACTGCTGAACTGTCTGACGCTATGGCAACTCCAATTATGAATATGGGTGTTAACGCAGGGCTTTATTTAATAAACCAGTTAAATCAAATTTCCTGCCTTATTATTGATGATCATGCTCGTGTTTATACTTCAAAAGGCATAAATAAAGCAAGCTGATATTAATTTGCTGTATTACGTCCCATTTTAATATAATAAGTTAAATTTAGCGGAATAATTATGTGTGGGCTCATAAAAAAGGGCTATTTAACACGCGTGTTATAGAATAAGCCCGTATATCCCCTAAATATTGGTTTTAAAAAAATGCTTGTATTTATTATAAGCACTGATACATTGTTTTAACAAATTTTAAGTTTTTCTCTTCCTTAATGATAAAGTGGTTTGCGTATATTGTCCTGTTATTGATGCTGGCACCACGCTTATCATTTGCCGACCAGGAATTTAAGTGTCATGTTTTTATAAAATATGCGTTTAACCTGTCGTCTCCCAATAGTAATAAGCTAACTGATACTACAGCAGCAAAAAATACTAAGCACCAGCAGGAACTTGATGATAAAAAGAAAATTAAAGAAATAGCCAAGGCGCGGCGGCAGCCTAAGCCCGAAAAAATTGGCGCAACCGGCGATGCCACTACCCCAGCAACAACTAAACCTAAGCGGCAACGCAGGCCCGAAGGTATGGAACGACCACCGGAAATACCCAGAAGAAATGGTAATTAATAATGAACAGACAATTAACTGATTGATGAAATATTTTTGCGTACTGCTTTTTTTAATAACCTGTAATGCCTTAAATGCCGCGGCAACAAGTCTGCGGGCATTTACAAAAGGCACGGCTTATTTAATTGCAGATACTGATACCGTGGTTCGTAAGATGTCGGTATCAGCTGGTGTTAATTATGGCAGCGATGTGCAGTTCTTTGGCCGTACCGGGCCCATAACCTATCCATTTGTATCAACCGACGTAATATATAACACAAAAAATGGTTTTTTTGCCTACGGCTCGGTATTAAAAGTTTTGGGCTATAACCCCCTTTTTGATGAACTCGATCTGGGTGCAGGTTATTTATACCGTGCATCAGATCAATATTCAGGTACGGTAAGTTATACCCGGTTCTTGTTTAATCGTGATGCAGCGCAGATCATCAGATCGTTATCGGCAAATGATATTAACTGGAAAAACAGCTATGATTGGAAATTTATAAAAACAAGTGTTACACTTGATTATCTGTTTGGTAAAGAGAATGACTTTTTTGTTACCATAAATGCCTCTAAACATTTTGAAAGTAGCTGGAGTATTTTTGATGATAAGGATTATTTGACGCTCGACCCAACTATAAGCGCCATACTGGGTACGCAAAATTTTGTACAGGAATATGCAATGGACCATCGTTACAGAAATTTGCAGGATAATATATTTTTTAGCAATCCGAATAATCCTCAACAGGCTCATGATAATAGTATGTTTAATGCGCTGAATTATAACATTAAGATCCCGATAGCTTATAACAGGCCGCATTATAGCTTCGAGTTTTCGTATAAATATTCAATCCCGGTTAATGTGGAGGGCGCGTTAATGAACAGGCCGGAGTCGTTTTATAATTTAACATTTTACTACGTATTTTATTAAAGTATGAATGTTTTAATAATTGAAGATGAAAAGGCGCTGGCCCGCGAGTTAGAAATATTTCTGACAAACTACAACTACGTATGCCAGGTATGTTATGATGGTATATCGGCATCGGAACACGTAGCTGTTAATTTATACGATTTTATTTTGATCGATCTTGGCCTGCCCGATTATGAAGGGCTCGATTTGCTTAAAGAGGCCAAAAAAAATAACCCTGATGCCGCCTACATTATTTTAACTGCCCGTGCCGAAATCTACGACCGAATAAAAGGCCTGGATATGGGCGCGGATGATTATCTGGCTAAACCATTCTCGTTATTAGAACTGCAAAGCAGGATGCAGGCCATTACCCGCCGAAAATTCGGCCTGAAGAATAATGTAGTTGAACTAGGTGGCTTTTTGGTAAACCTTACCGAACGCGTTATCACCCATAATAATGAACCGGTAACAGCCATAACCAAAAAGGAATTTGACCTGGTGGCTTATTTAATTTTGCATAAAAATCGTACAGTTACCCGCAACCAATTAAGCGAGCATATTTGGGGAAGCATCATCAACGATGATTATGACTCAAACTATATTGATGCACATATAAAAAACATACGCAAAAAATTAAATGCCCATGCCCCCGCCGATTGGCTGGAAACCGTACGTGGTTTAGGTTATAAAATAAAAATAAACAATTAAGTATTGAAACTAAAAACAAAACTTACACTGTTTAATACCATCTCAAAACTGGTAATAGTAACCTTGTTTGTTGCGTTGCTTCCTGTGCTTATTAAAAATATTAACCGTAATTATACCGACAACCGCCTGCGTAAGCAAAAGGACAAAGTATTGCAAACGGTAAAGGCGCTGGGCATTAAATACTACATCCAAAATGGGGAAAGCTATGCCGGTTATACACCCATAAAAGATTCATACGTAAGTTTGGATGAGGATACACTGGCCGAAAACTTAGATACCATACAAAACGAAGAGCGAAAAGTTGAAACCGATACCATTGATTACCGGATATTGAGCCATAATTTTATGGTAGATAAAAAGAAGTATCTGCTGGAGATAGGAATAAGCCTGGATTCGGTTAATGAAACCACCGGTCCGCTGCAAAATATAGCTTTTGAAATACTGGTAGGGATGATCATCCTAACTATTATTGCAGATCAATTATACTCTAATTATGTGCTCAATCCACTGGGCCTGATCATTAAAACAAAACTGAAAGGTAATAAATTTCCGAATTTTGGTTCGTATCGGGAGGTCAAAACCAGTACATCCGATTTTCAGCAGTTGGATCTCAGTATACATCAAATGATCCAGACCATTGAAAGTACTTTTCAAAAGGAGCGGGAGTTCATTTCCAATGCATCGCATGAATTGATGACCCCTATTTCTATTCTGCAATCGAAGATAGAAAATATGTTTGAGCAGGAGGATATAGCCGATGAACTGAAAGTGCGCCTGCTTGAAATGCAGAAAATACTGAACCGGCTAAAAAGTATCACCAAAACATTATTACTGATATCGCAAATCGAGAACGATCAGTTTTTAAAGGAAGATAAGATCACTATCAGCGAATTATTACAGGAGGTTTATGACGAGATCTCGATTCGTTTACAGGATAAAAATATCAGTTACGAGGTTTCAATAAACGATGATTGGACTTTGGTTAATGTAAACAAGTTCTTGCTGTTCAACTTGTTTTTTAACCTGGTTAATAACGCCATAAAGTATAATCGCGAAGGCGGTAAAATAAAGATAGAGGCACTAAGGGAAAATAATAGGTTTGTTGTAAAGATCATTGATACGGGTTTGGGAATAAGTGAGTTTGATCTGCCTTATATTTTCAACCGCTTCAAAAAATTGAGACAATCGCTTCAACAGGAAAGTTTTGGCTTGGGCTTGCCCATAGTAAAATCCATAGCTGATTTTCACCACATTAAAATGGAGGTTGAATCTGAGGTAAATGTGGGTAGTACCTTTAAGCTGATTTTCGGACAGGAGTTGATAGAGTAGATAAAATTGTGTTGCAAAGCTCTTCTATTGTTGACCAATCTGAGTAGAGATCGCTTCGTACCTCGCAATGACGAGGAGAAAATACATATCTAATAAAAGTGCGTGAGTCCTTCTGACAAAAGGGGCGGGGCGGGAGTATGGCACTGAGCGCTCTAAAAGCGACTCAATAAACAATATCATATCTAAATGGAAAGTTGTTATGCACCTTTCTTATTGCTCAAACTTTGCATTAACTGCTCATACAGATCATCGCCTGATGCTTTTTGCGGTTTAAGCTTTTTAATAACGGCTTGTTTGCCTTTTGCCTTATCATGTATGATCTTTAGCAGCTCAGTATTATACTCATCCTTAAATTTCGATATGTCAAACTTTTCGGCATATTGGTTAATGAGTGCCAGGCCCATATCTAATTCTTTTTTGCTTACTTCGGTATCTTCAACTTTAAGTTCATCCGTATCACGGATCTCCTGTGCAAAGCGGATATTGGTTGCCACCAGTATATTTTTAACCGGATGTACAATGCATAAGCTTTCAGTACTTCGCAGCACAAAGCGAGCAAGTCCCGCCTTTTTTGATTTTGTTAAAGCTTGAATTAAAAGGCCATAAGCCTTATTGTTTTTGATGTCGGGTTCGGCGTAGTATGATGTTTCATAATACATTGGATTTACGTCGGCAATATCAACAAAGCTTTGTATTTCAATTATCCTGGTTTTTTCGGGTGCAGCATTTTCAAAATCATGCTCGTCCATCACCACATAGTTATCATCCAGCTTGTAGCCCTTTACAATTTTATCATACGGAACTTCTTTGTGCGTATGCTCATTTACACGCTGGTAACGTATCCGCGAATGATCACGACTATCCAGCATATCAAAATCAAGTGAACTGGTTTGTACAGCCGAATATAATTTAATGGGGATGCTAACCAACCCAAAACCAATGGAGCCTTTCCAGATAGATCTCATAGCCAATATGTTTATTGATAGTTATAACTATTGGATTGGCAAAGGGTTTTATCGAAAGCTGATACAATCAAAATGATTTATAGCCAAGTCGATACTTTTAATATATTTGAAGACACAACCATCACAATTAAAATGAGATTTCTTTACACCTTACTTCTGGCAGCTTTGTCCGTAGCTGTTATGGCCCAATCCAACTATCATGCAGGCTACGTTTTAAAAAATAACGGCGATACCTTAAAAGGATATATTAATTACCGCGAATGGACGCAATCCCCAAAATCAATAGACTTTAAGATCAATAAAAGTGATAAAAAGGAAATTGAATTTACGCCACAGGTTATAAAAGGATTTCAGATCACGGGAATGGAAACCTATATTTCCTATGCAGGCACAATAAGTACTAATAAAAATGCTTTTCCTGATTTACCATCGGGTTTAGATACAAGTGTTACACAGGATACCATATTTTTAAAACAGGTAACCACGGGAAGGTATCTTACACTTTATTATAATAGTGATGAGCTAAAAACAAGATTGTTTATTGCCGAAGCAAACGCAATACCTGTTGAACTTAAATATTATGTTTATTATAATGGTGAAAGGCAAGTTGTTAACTCTTCTATTTACAATGGCCAGTTACTATTATACATTAATAAGTTTTCTCCGGGTAATAACGCATTAATTAGTAAGGCAGAGAAGGCACAGTATGACCAGGTGTATCTGGAGCCGGTGGTAGACGAGATAAACAACTCAAGTGGTAAAGCTGGTAATATGAAAAAAGCACCCTCAAGCAGATTTTTTGTGGGGTTAGCAATTAATAGAACGCAAGTTACGGTGAACCAGGTGGAGTATATAAATGCGGTTAAAAGTTCTACCAATGCGTCACCAAAAATAAACCTGGGTATCGATTTATTTAATAATCCGCATGTGCAGCAATTAATTTTCCGGGCAGAGTTATCATTGTCATATATAGCCCCACGGTTCAATTATACTGCTGCAGCAAATTCTAATAATAATGATTATACTTATGAATTTAATCAATATACCGCTGCAATAACTCCTCAAGTTCTATTTAACGTTTACAATAGTGACAGGTTTAAATTTTATCTTGATGTCGGCATTGCATTTAATTTTTCAACTTATACAAATAATCAGTTTGCTTTTACAACTGGGGATGTACACACTGTTAACAATCCATACAATTTTGCATCTTACTGGAATAACTTCCCATTCCAGGCCGGTGTGGTAGTAAATAGGAAAATAGAGATATATGCCAGCTATTCATCTTATTCGAGCTATGCAAGATATGCAGGAATTGATAACAGTAACCAGTCGATTAATTTAGGAGTCAAGTTTCTGTTAAACAGATAAGTATTATTGAATAAAAGAAAGTTGAAATTGTTATTCTGAGCGATAGTGAAGAATCTTATCGCCTGATTATACGTTCGGCAAATTCTTCACTATCGTTCAGAATGACAAAAAACTATTTTACCCCGTATTCCTTAGCTATTCCCGGGTAAATATTCATATAGGCATTTGATTTCCCGTCACGGTCAAAAATACCTTCCCAGGTACTTAATGGTTCCCATATAAAGGAGCCGATAGCTTTTTTGCCCGGTGCGGTAAAGGCGATATCATTCACCTCCTGTTTAAGCTGGGAATATTCGGCAACCATTACCTGTTGTTTATAGCGGGTAGAAAGATCGGCCATATTATTTTTTAAGTCCTCAGGCGTTCCATGCCATTTTGGATAGTATGATAACCCGATCACATCAAAAGGGACATTACGCGCAAGCATATTGTCAACAAAAAAGCGGGCCTCGGCATTTTGTCCGCCTAAAGCAATATGCAGCATAATAATGGTTGATGGGCTAACTTCCCTAACACCCTTTACACCCGAGTAGACGAGCTGTGCAAGGCTGTCCAGGTTATTGATCTCTCCATCGGGCCAATCCATGCCGTGGTTTATCTCATTACCTACTTGTACCATGTCTGGCGTTGTACCCTGATCTTTTAACGCCGTCATTACTTTCACCGTGTAATCATATAATGATTGTTTTAATGCCGGAAAATCCTCGCCAACCCACGCCAAAGGCTTATTTTGTTGCTGCGGATCGGCCCAGTAATCACTGTAATGAAAATCAAGTAAAAACTTCATGCCGGCTGCTTTTATACGCTTGGCCATAACCATAGTATGTGCCAGATCGCAAAAACCCTTGCCGGGAGAATATCCTTTAGGATTTGCCGGGTCAACAAATATCCTAAGGCGGATATAGTTAAAACCATGGGCTCTCATTATATCCATAGCATCGCCCGGTTTGCCATTGTCTGAAAATTTCATGCCTCTGCTTTCCAGTTCAGGTAAAAAGGAAATATCGGCACCTAAAATTTTATCCTTTACCTTTTTAGGAGTGTATTTAGCGTCAGTTACCGGATGCGGCGTACCGGGTTGTACAGTATGTATCTCTGTAGCACCGGGATAAAGGGTATCAGCTTTTGCTTCAAGTTTAATAATGCCTCTTGATGGTCCGGCTTGCAGCGTTAACCAGCAGTCGCCGGTTACAGGCACCTGCCAAACACTGTCGCTGTGCTGAATATCAGCATTATTAACATTGGTTATCCTCAAAATTTTTGCATCACCCTTAATATGAAAACTAATGAGCTTTTTAGCATCAGCCACCTCCTTGCCATCGCGGTCAATAATTTTGATGCTGATGAGCGTAGTATCCTTACCATTGCCAAGCATGGTAGTTTTGTAAGGCGTTAGCTGAATTTCAAGTGGCTGGCCAGCAGGAGGCATTTTTCTCATGCGCCTTTGTGCGCTTGCTGTATATGCCGCAATACTGCATATAAGTATGATCAGAACAATTATTCTGTTTGTTCTGTTGGCATAATGCAACGAATTAAGATTTTTTATCATGACTTTACAATTGGTGATATAAAGCTATAAACTAAAATTGTAAATGTGACATTTATTATGATCTAAATTATTTTATAACATGTTTTTTACAAAAAGTCTTGTTTCCTTTTTTGCCCTCTCTTCACTGCGCGGAAAGAGGGTATAGAAGTTTAATTAATTTAATGCATTTGCAAGAGCATACATTGGGAAGGAATGGTGAGAAGTTATTTCTTACTATATTGTGTTTGAAAACTTTTCCTTCCACGCAATTATCTGCCATAAAATCTCGGCGCTGAGCAAAGTAATAATAGCAAATAATGCTGCTGATACCGAACGCGGAGTAGATGAAAGTGCTCCGCCTAATGCAACAAAGTAAACGGTAACCGGCAATAATATCCCTATACAAAGGCCGGGTACACCCAAAGGTATTTTAAATGGGCGATGAGTATCTGGCTCTTTTACACGCAGTTTTACTAAAGCGATATATTCCAATGATAATCCCGCGCCATAAACTATCACATCAATTATGAGTAGATCGGTAAAGCCCCATTGTATCATTCCACTCACCACAACAGAGCAAACAATAATAGATATATAAGGGGTTTTAAACCTTTTGTGCTGCTTATTTAGTTTGGCGGGTAAAAGTTTATCTTCAGCCATAACCATCGGCACACGCGATACAGACAGCAATACTGAGGCATATATCCCTAATGTGCTGGCCATACCGCCAATTGCAATTAACGACCCCAGCCAATGCCCGCTGATGAGCACACCCAAAGCCGGAAAACCATCGCTAGCTAAAGTGGCAGCATTAATGCCTGAAAATTGAGCCACCCATATCACTAAAAAATAAACTACAATTACTAAAGTAAATGCGATCATCATAGATATAAGGTAGGAGCGGATAGGTTTTTCAACTTCTTCGGCATAGGTGGTAGTGTTATCCCAGCCCAGGCAATTCCACATCACAGTATACAGGGCCATTCCTAGCGATGGGAACGCAACGCCTTTTAATGAGGGTGCTGCCAATGCAATGCTGCCTGTGTGATGATAGAATGCCAGTACAAACAGAATGATAAAAGGCGTTAACACGATCACACTTAAAACTAAGGACACTTTACCAACCGGTACTATCCCTAAAATATTTAACCCGGCTGAAGCCCATATGATAAACAGGCAAATTGGTGTTTTATAGGCATCCAAACCCGGAAAGAAGAATCCGGCATAGGTAACAAACAATACCGGATATATAGCCAGATCGACAAAGGTATAGAGCCATGTCCACCAGCCTTCATAAAATCCCCAGCGGGTACCTAAGGCATATTTTACCCATTTGTAATAGCCGCCGGTTACGGGCATCATACTGTTTAGTTCAAGCACGGTATAAATAGCGGGTATATCCCATAACAAAGGCGTTATCAGCAGTAATAATATAGCGCCATGCTGACCGGCGAAAGTTAAAAGAGGTTCGAGCCCGTATGGGCCACCGGATACCGTAAAGAAAATAACAGCAACAAGCTGTACCGGTCGTATCTTTTTCAAGCTGATGATTAAACTATAAACATATAAAATTATACGGGTTGTGCCAATGTGTATAATGATTTAAGCAGCTGTAACATTCATTGGATAAATGTGTCTTATAATCTGAATGCATTGATTTTTTTAGGTCCTAACCAAACCAATTCATCATGAATAACATTAATCAAACAACATTACCCACAGGCAAAGCCAAATATGGTATTGATGCACCCGGCGTTATTCGTAATCTGGCGTTGGTTTCTCTTGCGCTTTTTTTAATTGTTATATTTTTTCCGTTGATAAAGATCGGTTCTGTTATTATAGAAACCGGGGGATTAGTCTGGTCGGCCGGAGGGTGTGGTTTAGGGGCTATATTGATGCTGGCCTATTCATTATACGGCAAATTTAAGCACCGCAACAGGATGCTGAGTTTGATAAGCTGGACCGGCAACGAACAAGTTTTAGACGTTGGTACTGGCAGAGGCCTGTTGATGATAGGCGCGGCCAAAAGATTAACTACAGGAAAATCTATCGGTATTGATATATGGAACGAGGAAGATCTTACAGGTAATAATGTAGAAAGCGCATTAAATAATGCCGAGCTGGAAGGTGTTAAGGATAAGGTTGAGATAAAAAACGAGAATGCAATGCAGATGAGTTTTGCCGACGAAAGTTTTGATATAATATTATCCAATATGTGCCTGCACAATATCTACGATAAACCTGGCCGTAAACAGGCATGCGAAGAAATAAACAGGGTGCTAAAAAAAGGCGGTACAGCCATTATTGCCGACTGGCGGCATGTAAATGAATACCGATACAACTTTTATGAATTTGGCCTCACTACAAAACTATTGCCGGCTAATTATCTTACAACATTCCCCGCAGTGGGTATGGTTATGGTTAAGAAATAGATCATTAATTGATACTTAACCTTCGTATGGCCTATTTATTCGATCTGTCACCCGATAGATAAATAGGCTTTTTCAAAATATTTTCCTGGCTATTAATGAATTTTAATCATGCTACACCCTGTATAAAAATATTTTTATGCAGGTGTAGCATTTTTAGGATTGCCGTATCTAAAAGCCAAATCACATAAATAAAAGAATATGAGAAAGATAAAAATATTATTGATCGCACTGGCTTTTGCAGCATTATGCCTTAACGTTTTTGGCGAGGCAAAGACTTATCCTTTCCAGGTAAAAATTTCTGGCAAGGGTAAGCAGGCTATCGTATTCATTCCGGGTTTTGCCTGCTCAGGCGAGGTGTGGGATGCAACAAAAATCAATTACGAAAAAAACTACACTTGCTACACGCTTACTATGGCGGGCTTTGCCGGTATTCCTGCCGAAGCAAGCCCAGGCTTCAAAAATTGGGAAGATGCTATTGCAGCTTACATCAGCCAAAATAAAATAAACAAACCTATAATTATCGGGCACAGTATGGGCGGTGGTTTGGCGCTTGCTATTGCTGCAGATTATCCCGACCTGGTTTCGAAAATTTTTGTGGTTGATGCATTGCCTTGTTTGGCTGCCATGCGCGATCCTTCATTTAAATCAAATCCAAATAATGATTGCAGTGCAGCGGTCAACAAATTTAACAGCCTTACTAATGCGCAAGTTCACCAGATGCAATCAAATATCATTCCGCAGCTAATGGATGACACAGCGCATTTAAAGCAAGTTATAAACTGGTCGGCAACATCAGACCGGAATACTTATGCCACCATGTATTGTGATTTTATGAACACTGATTTGCGCCAGCAAATAGCCAATATAAAATGCCCCGCGATGATATTGCTCGAAAGCAATTTTGCTACATTTAAACCAGCTATTGAAGACCAGTACAAGAATTTAAAGACCGCACAATTCGCCTATGCCAATAAGGGCAAGCACTTTATAATGTATGATGATACAGATTGGTACAATCAGCAGCTTGCAGCTTTTATAAAATAATTATGGTATTCGACGATATATATAAAGCCTACTGGAACAAAGTGTTCCGCATATGCATGGGTTATGTGAATGATCACGATTGGGCTAAAGACATAGCGCAGGAAACTTTTGTTACCATTTGGCAGCAACTACCAAAGTTCAGGAATGAATCGGCTATAGGTACCTGGATATTCAGGATCGCATCAAACCATTGCCTGCGGCAGATAGAACGGCAGAATAAGATGCCACGCTCTGAAATGCCTGAACAATTGGAAGATCATATTGAACCCAACCGCGAGCCACAGGTGCAGTTTTTATACAAGTGCATTGCTGAATTACCGGAAACTGATCGCTTGATAATTTCGCTTGAGCTGGAGGATGTGAAGCAGGCGGAGATTGCCAAGATAGTTGGATTAACTGAAACCAACATCAGGGTAAAAGTTCACAGAATTAAAGAAAGATTAGCTAAAAAATTTGAAAATTATGAGCACTAACATAGATCTTAAAAACTTGTGGAACAAACAAGCCACAAGTGATATGCCCGATATCAAAGAGTTACTTACGAAGGCAGACAACTTGAAAAAAAGGGCGCGCCATAAACTAATAGGTTTAAACCTGGTATTGCTTGCAACTACTGCCATTATGATATATATGTGGTTTAATATTGATAACGAGCTTTTAACTACCAAAATAGGATTGGTATTGATCGTGGTAGCGATTGTGTCTTTCCTGGCAGTATCAAACCAGATAATGCCAATACTGTTTAGATCAGACTTTGAAGGCAGCAGCCAGGAATATTTAGATCAATTGATCCGCATAAAACGCAAGGAGGACTTTTTAAATAAGGTGATGATAAATATTTATTTTACTTTATTATCAGCAGGATTAGGTTTATACATGCTGCAGTTTATTGCCCGGATGAGTACAGTATGGGCAGTAACTTATGTTGTTTTAACTTTTGGATGGATAGGATTTTTCTGGTTCTATTTTAGGCCGCGCAGTGTTAAAAAGAAACAAAAGCCATTGATTGAAATGATTGCCAAATTGGAAGAAGTGAATAGGCAGTTGGGTGATGGAGATTAGAGGTTGGAGATTGGAGATTGGAGATAAGAGATTAGGTGTAGATAGATTTACGAAGTTTTTAAAACTTCGTAAATCTAATTTTAAAACAGGCAATTAATTTGCACATCTGCACATTTGTAATCTGCACATCTACAACGTTTCCTGTAGCCATTTGTAAAATTCGTGCTGCCATATTAAAGCATTTTGCGGATGAAGCACCCAATGGTTTTCATCTTTCATTACAATTAGCCTGCTTTTTATGCCTTGCAATTGTGCCGCCTGGAAAGCTTGTAAGCCCTGCTCCAATGGTACACGGTAATCCTTTTCGCCATGAAAAATTAAGATAGGGGTATCCCAGTTAGCTACAAAGTTGCTTGGCGAAAATTCTTTATATGATTTCTGGGCCGCGGCGTTATCCTTATCCCAATAAGGGCCGCCGTAATCCCAATTCGGGAACCACATTTCTTCGGTTGTACCATACATGCTGCGGAAATCAAAAATACCGTCGTGCGCTATAAAGCTTTTAAAACGTTTCTTATGCATCCCGGCAAGCATATAAACAGAATAGCCGCCATAGCTGGCACCTACACAACCCAGGCGGCTTTTATCAACAAAAGGCTCACTGCTTATGTTGTCAATTGCGCTCAAATAATCCTGCATGGCCAGTCCGCCATGATCTTTGCTGATCTCCTCGTTCCACGCCGTACCATGCCCCGGCATACCCCGGCGATTTGGCGCAACAATTATATATCCGTTTGATGCCATCAGCTGCAAGTTCCATCTGAATGAGTAAAATTCCGTTAAAGCGCTTTGCGGACCGCCTTCACAATATAACAAGGCCGGGTATTTTTTAGCCGGATCAAAATTCGGAGGGTAAAGCACCCAAACCAGCATATCTTTACCATCAACAGTTTTAACCGTTCTGCGTTCCGTTTTGCACATAAACATAGCGCCATAAGTGGCATCATTTACATGGCTCAGCTGTTTCATATAGCCGCTGGTAACATCTACGGTATAAAGTTCATTGGCATGGTTAAAATCGCCACGGGTAACTATCAGCATATCACCTTTTTGACCAACAATGTCATTTACATCAAAATCACCGGCAGTTACCTGAGTGATCAGGGGCATCATTTTAGTAAGTCCTGGGTAGGTAACATTAAACAATTGCTCGGTGCCGTTGATAGGAGCGGTGAAAAATAAGCTGCGCCCATCCTCGGCCCATTTGTAACTACCCACATGTATATCATCGCGCTGCGCGGTAAGGTTCATTTTAACATCGCCATCCATTACCACCAAATCCTGCTTATCGCTTTCGTAGCCGTCTCTTTTCATTTGCAGCCATGCCATCTGCCCATGCTTATTGAACGTGGGTTTCAGGTCGTAACCAGGATTGTCGGCAGTGAGGTTGGTAGTAACGCCTGTGGCAATGTCATAAGCATAAATGTCAGTATTAGTACTAATGGCATAATCCGTTCCGAATTTCTTTTTGCAGGCGTATACCACTTTTGTGCCATCACTGTTCCATACAAAATCCTCATCGCCGCCATCGGGTTTTAATGGGCAATCATAAGGCTCATTAGGCATCAGATCTTTCACTTTACCGGGTTTGCCATTAACAATAGGGGTAAGCATCACATGCCCGAATTTGCCATCTTCCCAGGTATCCCAGTGGCGATAGTTTAGGCTATTATAGATCAGTACATTGCTTTTTTTCAGATCAGGGTAATAATCACTGCCTGCTACTTTTTCTACTTTTACATCGCGGCTGCTGATCTTATATTTTCCGTTTGGTGATAGCTTATCGTTTGCAAGCAATTCATCGGTGTTAGTTACCAACACTGCTTCGCCACCGCTAAAAGGTATTTTATAGGTTTTTGAGTCGATCTTGTTTGCAGCTATATTGGGCGTGCCTACGGTAAATATTACAAATTTTCCGTCTTTGGATAGGCCTTTGCCGCTTACGCGGCCCAGTTTCCATAAGGTTTCGGGGGTTAATAAATTCTGTGCCTGTGCTGTCATGCCCGAAATTAGCAGAATTAGCAAAATAAAAGATCTGTTTTTCATTTTGATGCTTGAATAGTGGTCGGTTAAATTATTTAAAGGTAAAAATAAAAACGCTTGTCATTATATTAGCCTTAAAATCTTATCTAAATAAATACTTAATTTATGTCGGCTAATTTTATCATCAGACCAGTAAATATTAATGATTATAACCAGTGGCTAACCTTATGGAATGGCTACAATACATTCTATGGCCGTTCAGGCGAAACTGCGCTTCCTGAGGAAATTACCCGAACTACCTGGAACCGTTTCTTTGACCCAAGCGAACCAATACACGCATTGGTTGCTGATAATAATGGCGAACTGATAGGATTAACCCACTATATTTTTCACCGTACAACTATAGCCATTGCACCAACCTGTTACCTGCAGGATCTGTTTACCACAGAGGCGGCCCGTGGCAAAGGAGTTGGGCGAGCGCTTATTAATGCAGTTTATGATCAAGCGAAACTTGCAGGATCGCCGCGTGTATATTGGCAAACGCATGAAACAAATCTGCATGCTATGAAACTTTACGATAAGGTAGCGGATAAATCAGGGTTTTTGGTTTATAGGATGTTGCTGTAGTTGCAAACTACAGGCATATTTGTTCGAAGTCGGAGACTTCGAACAGCGGTTGTTCTAATGGGTTAGTATAAAAGCAAAAGCCCTCATAACTAATTATAAGGGCTTTGCGATATGGTGTAAATATATTTACTGTTTAGTCGTTATGCTCATGCGCATGTTCTTCTCTGAATAATTTGGCGCTGAAAAAATCGTTATTCATACGGCCTATATTTGTCAGCGATATTTCTTTAGGGCATTCAGCTTCGCAGGCGCGGGTGTTGGTACAGTTACCAAATCCTTCTTCATCCATTTGAGCCACCATTGCTTGTACACGACTGTACCGCTCTGGCTGGCCTTGCGGCAACATACCTAATTGTGATACTTTTGCCGATACAAACAACATAGCCGAAGCATTTTTACAAGCTGCAACACAGGCACCGCAACCAATACAGGTAGCAGAGTTAAAAGCCTCGTCGGCTATAACTTTAGGTATAAGCAATTCGTTAGCATCAGGCACACCACCTGTATTTACTGATACGTAGCCACCTGCCTGTTGTATACGGTCAAAAGCTGAGCGGTCAACCGCCAGATCCTTTACAACCGGAAAAGCTGCTGCGCGCCATGGCTCAATGGTGATAGTTTCGCCATCATGAAAAGTACGCATGTGTAGCTGGCAGGTTGTGATAGCCCTTTTTGGTCCGTGCGGGTGGCCATTGATGTATAATGAACACATACCGCAAATGCCTTCGCGACAATCATGGTCAAAATGAATAGGCTCATCTTTTTTATGGATCAGGCTTTCATTTACCACATCCAGCATCTCCAGGAACGACATGTCCGGCGAAATACCTTCAGCCTTGTAAGTCACAAACTTGCCTGCGGTTTGTGCATTTTTTTGGCGCCATACTTTAAGCGTCAGATTCATATTTCCGTTGGTACTCATCTCTTTTTTGAGTTGTGAGTAGTGAGTTATGAGTAGTGAGTGGTAAGAGTTAAAACTCACCATTCACTACTCACCATTCACCATCTTATTTATAATTTCTTTGTGTTAAATGAACGTATTCAAAATTCAGGTCTTCTTTATTCAGAACCTCCGGTTGATTTTCGCCTTTAAACTCCCAGGCACCAACAAATGCAAAGTGCTCATCATCGCGCAATGCCTCACCTTCCGGTGTCTGTGATTCCAGCCTGAAGTGGCCACCGCATGATTCGTTACGCATTAGTGCATCATCAACCATCAGTTCGCCAAGCTCTAAAAAGTCGGCTACACGGCCTGCTCTTTCAAGCGATGCGTTAACTTCCTCGTTCTCGCCCATTACTATAGCATTCTTCCAGAAATCAGCTCTTAAAGCCTGTATTAAACCTTTTGCTTTAGTTAAGCCTTCAGCTGTACGTGCCATACCGCAATATTCCCACATGATCAGGCCTAGTTCGCGGTGATACTCGTTTACAGTTTTAGTGCCTTTTAATGCAAGCAGCTTGTTAATATATGCTAATACCTCCTGTTTGGTTTTTACAAACGCAGGATGGCTGGCATCAACTGGTTTTGGGCCGATAGTAGCCAGGTAATCACCTAAAGTGTAAGGGATCACAAAATAACCATCAGCCAAGCCCTGCATCAGCGCCGAAGCACCTAAGCGGTTAGCGCCGTGATCAGAGAAGTTACATTCGCCTAAGGCATATAATCCGGGTACGTTGGTGCTTAGGTTATAATCAACCCAAAGGCCACCCATAGTATAGTGTACCGCAGGGTAAATACGCATTGGTTGTGTGTAAGGGTCCTCATCGGTGATCTGGTAGTACATATCAAACAGGTTACCGTATTTAGCGGCAACAGCATCTTTACCCAAACGGCCTATCGCGTCAGCAAAATCAAGGAATACTGCTATACCTGATCCGCCTACACCACGATTCTCGTCAACCATTTCCTTAGCGTTACGTGATGCCACGTCGCGTGGTACCAGGTTACCGAATGATGGATATTTTCTTTCCAGGAAGTAATCCCTGTCGTCTTCTTTTATATCGCTGGCTTTTAACTGCCCTTTGCGTAGTTTTTCAGCAGTTTCAACAGTCTTCGGTGCCCAAACACGGCCATCATTACGTAGTGATTCCGACATTAAAGTCAGTTTCGACTGGTGATCGCCGGTTACCGGGATACAGGTAGGGTGTATTTGTGTATAGCAAGGATTGGCAAAAAATGCGCCGCGTTTATGTGCCCTCCACGCTGCAGTTACGTTTGATCCTGCTGCATTGGTTGATAAATAAAACACGTTACCATAACCGCCTGTACATAATAATACCGCATGGCCTGTATGTGTGTCAATTTCACCAGTGATTAGGCTACGGGTAATAATACCTTTTGCCTGTCCGTCAACAATAACCACATCAAGCATTTCAGTACGGGTGTACATTTTTACTTTGCCTTTATGTATCTGACGGTTTAATGCAGAGTATGCACCTAATAATAATTGTTGTCCCGTTTGGCCTCTCGCGTAAAACGTGCGGGAAACCTGCGCGCCACCAAATGACCGGTTATCTAATAAGCCACCGTATTCGCGGGCAAAGGGAACACCTTGTGCCACGCATTGATCGATGATATTTACTGATACCTCTGCCAAGCGGTAAACGTTGGCTTCACGGGCACGGTAATCACCACCTTTAATGGTATCATAAAACAGGCGATAAACGCTATCGCCATCATTCTGATAATTTTTTGCAGCATTTATACCACCCTGTGCAGCAATAGAGTGTGCACGGCGCGGGCTATCCTGAAAACAAAATGCCTTAACGTTATAACCAAGCTCGGCCAATGAAGCCGCTGCTGATGCACCTGCCAGGCCAGTACCTACAACAATAATGTCGTATTTACGCTTGTTGGCAGGGTTAACCAGCTTTAGGTTAAACTTATGCTTGTTCCATTTTTCGGCTAATGGGCCCTCGGGGGTTTTAGCATTTAAACTCATGTTCTTATTTGGTGAGTGGTTGATTGGGTTGATTAAGTGAGTGATTTTTTAACCATTCAACTTAATCAATCCAATCAACCTATTAACTAATCAACTAATTTTTCAGACTCATTATATAATAAACTACCGGCATTGCAGCAAAGCCAATTGGGATAATAACCGCAAAAAGCCAGGTGCCGATAAACTCAACTATTGGTGTATACTTACGGTGTACCCAACCCAGTGTACGGAAGGCGCTTTGAAAGCCATGCAGCAAGTGGAATGATACCGCACCCATAGCAATTACATACAATATTACATACCATATATTGCTAAAGCTTTGCGCAACCCTGGCATGCAGGTCTTTTACCCGTACTATTTCAACATTGTTTTCTGTTGATACAGAGTTTTCAAAATCAGGTGATGTCGGAGTGAAATCAGCAACAGTAGTTTTGTTTGATGACAGGTCTGTACGGTATTCTTTAAACGCTATGTTATTGGTGAATTTGTAATTGAACCAAAAATCCTTCATGTGTACCACAATAAAGAACAATAGGATAGCTCCTAACAGCCCCATGTTTTTTGACGACCATGTTGCAGGTGATTTATTTACTGATGCATAACCTACCGGCCTTGCCCTGCGATTTTTTATCGTTAATATTAGTGAATAAAGCGCATGCACTATTATTGCCAGATACAACAAGTAAGCAACAACTTCTATCGGTGGAAAATGGGTAAGGAAGTTGGCATATACATTAAAGCCAAAACCATCATCGTTTTTAAACAGCAGCAAATTGCCGCCTAAGTGTACTATTAAAAAGGTACACAGAAACAAGCCTGTTAAAGCCATTATCAGCTTTTTTCCCAGCGATGAGTTAAAGGTTTGTTTAAATTCGCTCATTATGAATATAGATTTATTTTGGCAAAAGTATTTATTATATGCCAAAAGATAATAATGCTTTCAGGTTATTATCCTTTAAATAGTTATTTAGAAACAATCTAAGCATCATAAATAATTTGCATATCTATTTTGGCAACTTATATTAGCAGCTATTAACCTTATCCAATGAAATACTTCTACATTTTACTATCTGCCCTGCTATTAACTGGCTGCACCAATCATTATATTGAATTTACAGGTAATATGCCTGGTATTGATAATGGTATTTTTGTTGTAAAAGACCTGAATGGAACCACCGTATTTTCTGAAAATATTTTTAACGGCAAATTTCAGATAAAAAAAACATTGCCAGGCAAGGGCTATTACAGCCTGCAAATTGGAAAAGATATTATGCAGGATGGCCGGCGCGCAGCTTATGATGTTTACCTGGAGCCCGGTACTTATGATATTAGTTTAGAAGCGGGCAAAACATATCCCTCAATAAAATCAAGTTCGGAGATACAGAATGAGCTTTCAGAATATTACAATATAGCCGGTGCGAAAATAAATGCGGCAGGCAGTATTGTCGACTCATTATCAGGATTGGTATATGGCAAAGATGCACCGCCGGCAGGCAGTTCACAATATAATGCATTGCTTGCCAAGCTAAATAATGCCATTACAGATCGTGATAATGCACAATCTTCTGTATTAGGTGATTATGTAAGCAAACACCCGCAAAATCAGGTTGAAGCACATCTATTAGCTCAAATAGACTATAAAAAAGACCCGATAAGTTTTTACACTGTATATCAAAAATTCACAGCTGATCAGAAAAATACCGATGAAGGAAAAACCGAGGGTGATGACCTTGCCAACTTGGTAAAACTAGCACCCGGCGCAATTGCGCCTAAAATAGCAGGCAAAACGCCCGATGGTAAGGCATTCGATCCAAAAACTATTACTCAAAAGATAATATTGGTTGAGTTTTGGCAGTCTGACAGTAAGGTAAGCCGCTTAAATCATAACAGTTTGTTAAACGATTATGCCAGCCTGTTGAAAAACAAAGATTTTACTATTGTAAGTGTTTCATTAGATACACAGCAAGGTGCATGGACCAGCGCTATAAAAGAAGATAAAATGAGCTGGACACAAATTTGTGATCTTAAAGGTGAGGCATCACCCAATATGGCAAACTGGGGTATTAGCACCATACCAACCTATGATCTGTTAGATAGTAACTGGCATTTTATTAAACGGGATGTTGATTTCAATGATCTTTATGATGCAGTACGGGATCAACTGGCAAAGCATTAATCAATAGCTATAACTTTGTTTTGCAATACCGCGAATATGCGGTCGGCTTGCTGGCTGCGGATAGCAACCCTGCCTGTAAATTTCCCGAATGATGGCAGTATGGCCTGCCTGTTGCCAAAAGCAAAACAAGGAAGGGTAACTTGCTGTCTCGCCCGGCCCGAAAGATTGACACCGGGATGTATATGCCCGCAAAATACGTAGCCGTCTGTTTGCAGTAAGGCAGCATCGTCTAAGGGATGGTGTAGCATCAAAAATGGGCTGATCAAAAGCTGATCATGCAAAGCAATATTCAGATCCAGGTAATGGCTATCGTGTATAATGTCATGATTCCCCCGTATCAGGATCAGTTCAAGTTTTGGAAATTGTTTTCGCCATAATACAAACCAATCCCAGTCAGCATTAATATCACTATGGAAAAGATCGCCCAGGAAAATGATCTTTTCAGGGTTATGTTCATCTATCAGGTCTGATAAAACCGCCAGATCATTCTGTTCCATATTGCGGGGTACAGCAATACCCGCCTTACGAAAATGCCCAACCTTTCCTAAATGCACATCGGCCACAATCAAAGCTTTTTCCTGTTGCCAGTAAATAGCTTTCTGCGGCAACAGCAACAGATCCTGGTTCAATAAAGTAAATGCTATGCCGGTGATGGTTGCCATGCGGCAAAAATAGTAAATGTGTGTAATATCACTAACAAGCTAACCAAGCGTCATTGCAATGACGGTGTAGAGAAGATGGGTGTAACTAACAAAAAAGACGTTTCATGTTCATGAAACGCCTTTTTTGTTTTGATACCTTTATCAGGTTAAATGGCAGTTGGTCGCCTGATTATACCTAATATTAAAGCTATAATAGCAATTACTAATAATACATGTATAATACCTGTGGCAGAATACAAGAATACGCCTAATGCCCAGCCAATCAGCAGGATAACGGCAATGATATACAATAGTGAGTTCATAATGATTTTAATTTATTAATGATTTTCATAGATTTTATAACAACATGGGCTTGTTATAAAATGTTTTTGAAAATCAAGAAAATATAAAATCACTCAATAATATAGCTATAATTTAAGCCATTTATTTCTAACAATAAGTTGCTGAGGTGTAACGGTTGGCAGCGTATCAATCTTATATTTTACCTGTGAGTTCCTGAGCAATGTTACTGGCAAAGTAAGCGGCAACCCATCACGGTTAAGTGTTACCATTATCTTGTCTCCCGGCTTTTTACCATTTAACATATCGGCCATATTAGTTATTGGGTGGCCATCTATTTCAGTAAGTTCATCATCAGTATTAATACCGGCTATCCATGCCGCGCCATCGCGCAGCACTGCTGTTACCATTATTTTATTGTTAGTATTCGCAACAGATACACCCAGGCTCGGGTCATTATTTGAAGCCAACGTATCAGTTAATTTATAACCGGCATAGCCCAGGTACTTATTATAATCCAGATCATCTAACCCATACACATATTTTTTATAGAATTTATCCAGGTTTTTGCCTGCAAATTTTTCAAGCCCTGCTTTAAATTCTTCATCAGTATAGCCGCGGTGCAGGGTTTTGTAATACTCGGTGTACATATGCTTCATCACATCGTCCAATGAGTATTTAGCATGGCTATCATTAATAATTTCCAGATCAAGCAGCATGGCTATTACGGAGCCTTTACTGTAATAAGATATAGTTGTATTTGCAGAGTTTTCGTTAGGGCGATAAGCTTTTATCCAGGCATCGTAGCTTGCTTCGGCTACGGTTTGCACTTTGCGGCCCGGCTGGTTTTCAACCAGGTTAATATCATTAGCCAGCACATTTAAATAATTGTCAGCCGGGATTAAGTTGGCATGCCTTAATATAATATCCTCGTAATAAGCAGTAAAACCTTCCGCGATCCAAAGATCGGTAGTATAATTTTCATTATCATAATCAAACGGACCTAAAACTATTGGGCGCAGGCGCTTTACGTTCCATAGGTGAAAATGCTCATGCGCTACCAGGCTCAAAAAGTTCTGGTAGCCTGTTTCTGAACTATAAGCATCGCGCGATGCACCTAACACTGTCGAACTTAAATGCTCCAGGCCACCGCCGCCGCGGGCATAATTATGCACAATAAATACATAATGTTTATTCGGGTTTTCGCCATAAACAGCAGTTTCCTGCTCCACAATTTTGGCCATATCCTTTTTAAGGCGCTCTTTATCGTAGTTGGCAGTGCCGTACATGGCAACCTCGTATTTTACACCTGCCGCATTAAATCCAAATATATCCTGGTTACCTACTTCAATAGGCGAATCAAACAGAATATCATAATTGGGCGAATGCAGGGTGAAGGGATCATTATCCACCATCTCTAAACTGGTAGAAACTTTTGTCCAGCCCCGGAAAGGTACAATGTGGATGGTTGACGGCTGGTGCAGCATGCCTTCGGGATACATAAACATGCCCGAGGTTGACAGGAAGCCATGCGAAACATCAACCGAACTGGTACGTACTGATATTTCATTACAATACACCTTGTATTTTACTGTAACATCGGTAATGCCATCAGTATTAATGCTCCACCAGTTTTTACGTGTTTTTTTAAATGATATAGGTTTTCCATTAACCTCGGCGCTAAATGTCTCAACGTTTTTTGAAAATTCTCGTATAAGATAGGAACCTGGGGTCCAAACAGGCAATTTCAGAACCAGTGTCTTTTGTTTTAAATGGCTGATGTGCATTTCAATATCAGCATAGTGGGCCTGAGCCTCGGGGAAAGTTACTGTATACGAAATTTGGGCCGTGGATGCCGCATTGCTGATATTTATATCCATAAAAAGTAGTATTAGAGAGATAAGCGCAGTTAAATGAATTTTTTTCATCGAGGGGTTATTGAAAAAATTTATGGTGAATATTACTGATCGCAAATTTGAGAAATCGTTTGATAAAGTGCCAAAAATAAACAGTATACAGTTAAAATTATTTTATTGTTGATATTTCACTAAAAAGTAACGAATATTACGACCCAATTATAATTAATAATTAAGTAATAACATTTGATTATACTTTTTAAAGCAATTATAAAAGGTTAAATTTGAATTGATGAGCGTTCGTTATAAAACCTGTTTGTTGATAGATGATAATTACATCGATAATTTTGTAACCAGTAAAATACTGGAATCGGGTAATTATGCCGAGAATATTGTTATACTGCAATCTCCTGAAGATGCCATTGAATCATTAAGAACGGGTATTGTAAAGCCCGACATTATCTTTTTGGATGTACGCATGCCAAATATGAGCGGCTTTGAATTTTTAGAAGTGTATGATGAGATCGACATAGAAAATAAAAAGGATATAAAAATATTTATGCTCTCCTCATCACTTGATCCTACTGACATTAAAAAGGCGCTGGTAAACAAATACGTTACCCAGTTTATATCTAAACCAGTTACTCACAAAGCACTCGAAGACCTCTTCTCACATGATCTTAGTTGCTGATAGCGGATCGTCAAAAACAGATTGGCTACTGGCTTTACCGCAGCAAGAAGCAAAACAATTCAGGACATCAGGCTTAAACCCATACTTTCTTTCAGAAAAAGAGATCTTAAAGATATTACAGGAGCAGGCTACTGATATGATAGCCTACGGTGCCAGTATTACCGAGATCTATTTTTTTGGCGCAGGCTGTTCAAGTCCCGATAGGCACGAGATAGTTTCCAACGCCCTTAGTCAGCTTTTTCCCAAGGCGTATATAAGCATTGATAGCGATCTGCTGGGTTCAGCTTACGCTACCTGCGGCCATGAAAAGGGCCTGTGTTGTGTATTAGGCACCGGCTCAAATATTTCTTTTTTTGATGGCGATGAAATACACGCCGGCCAGCACGGTTTGGGGTATGTTTTGGGCGATGAAGGGTCGGGCACCTGGTTTGGCAAAGCTCTGATCACTGATTACCTATACGGAAACATGCCTGCGGATATTGATGAGCAATTTTATGAGGCTTATCACCTGGATAGGGAAACGGTTATAAAAAATGTATACCAAAAACCCGGGGGCAACTCTTATCTGGCATCGTTCTCAAAGTTTTTGTTTGGTATAAGGCACACCGAATATGCCCAAAATCTGTTAAAAAGCGGGTTGCTGGAGTTTATTGAAACAAACATAAAGGCGTACCCGCAATACAATAAATACAAGTGCAATTTTGTAGGCTCCATAGCCTATGTTTTTGCCGATGAACTAACCGAATTGTGCAAAGCCAACGGCGTACGCACAGGTAAAATTATCAGGCAACCGATCCACGATCTGCTGCAGTTTATTTTGGATAGAGGATAGGTAATACAGATAACAACAAAGCGTCATTGTTTGTCATTGTTTATACTATCAAAAGTGCGCAGGCTCTCTCGAAAGAGGGCGCGGGCCGGGAGTATGGCTTGCGGGCGGAAGCATCCCCTCTTTCTTGATTTTTTGTTTCTTTTGTATCAAGACCACAAGTGTTCGGAAGATGTGAAAAGAGCCCGGCCATGTGCGATTCCTTCCCCGGGGAAGGGAAGGAAGGGGTTCACAAATGTGCTGATCATAGCGCATAGACCCCTCCCTGCCACTCCTCATCCAGCCGCACGCGCAATGTCATTAAGTTAAGACAATAAACATCTGATTGTCAATTAATTAACTTGTTTTATAATTGCATTTTTAGTATATTCAATTCATAATCAATTAGTTAAAGTGCAAAAAAAACCTCATTTTTAATTATAGAAAAATTGAGGGAGACAATTTTCAGTAAGGAACTTGCTCTGACGTTTAAGATGAATAAGCAAGACTTTACCAGGAACAGAAAGCAACCATTTAGCTCAACTTTGTTATTTATGTTCAATTTGTTGAGGCGAAGCCTTGCGGTTGAAATAGATGGCTTTGTACGCTATTTGAACGAGCGTTTTTCTTCGGGCAGTACCCGTTCTTTTACTTCAAGTGCATTTATTCAAAACCGGAAAAAGATCGATCCGGAAGTTTTTAGCCATCTTTCAGGGGTGATTATTGATAACTTTTACACCCCAGACAATGAGGCATTAAACTATTTGAATGGAATTAGAGTGCTGGCAGTTGATAGTTCAAAGCTTACGTTACCTTGTACAGTAGAACTAAAAAAATGTTATGGAGTAACAAAAAACCAATCCCAAGTGGAGATTGTACAAGCAAGGGCATCAGTGTTGTATGATGTTTTAAACGGTCTTACATTAGACGCTGTTTTAGATAATTTAAGTAAAGGGGAAAGAGAACTGGCATTAAGACATGCACATAGGTGGAAGAATAAAGACTTAATAATCTACGACCGTGGGTATCCCTCATACGAGTTTATCAATGAGCATATTAAACGGGATGTTGATTGTTTGATACGGGTAACAACAGCAAGTTTTTCTATAGCAAAGAACTTTATTGCCGGAGGTAAAAAGTCTTTAATTACAGAAATACAGCCTAATAACAGGCACTCTTTTAAGGGTAAGGATTACCATAAAGACAGCTTTTTAAAGGTGCGTTTATTACGGGTTGACTTGCCTGGCGGAGAAGTAGAAGTATTAATAACAACGTTATTGGACAGTCAAAGATATCCTGCTAAGATGTTCAAGAAACTATACTTTTTAAGGTGGGGTGTTGAGACTTTTTACGATGAATTAAAGAACAAACTTAAAGTAGAGCATTTTACAGGCTATTCACCAGTAAGCATTCAGCAGGACTTTTCCTGTGCTATCTTCATCAGCAACCTCCAGTCAGTTATCGTGAATGATCTGGCAGATGAATTGGCAATACAGAACCAAGGCAAACAGTATGATTATAAAGTAAATGCTAATCTATCTTACGGCTTTCTAAAAAACAGGATATTAGAACTGCTTTACAGGCAGGCGCCACTTGATAAGATATTTCAAGAACTGGAGACCTTGTTCCTTAACCACACTGTTCCAATACGTAATAACCGTACTATCGAAAGACATGTCGGTAAATTCAGAGCCCGAACCCGACCTAAAGTAACTAAAAATCAAAGAGATGCGATATGAAATCCCTTAACTTAATGACATTGGCCGCACTCCTCCCAAGGGAGGAAAATTTATATTAGTAATAAGACCTTTCTGATCTACAAAGGAAAACTAAACTTCCCCATCAATACCACAGGGTTATCCCCTATTTTTATTGGCTCACCGCATAAGGCCTCATTACCCAGCAACGCAAACAGTATAGCCTCCTTAGCATCGGGATCAATCCCTAAAGCAGCCGTATCATTTATAGTCATCTGTGGTAATGCTTGTTTTAAATCATCCATTATAAAAATATTCTTGGCACCGCCGCCGCTAACAAATAGCTTAATATAATCAGCCTTAAAATTGGTTTGTATAAAATCAGCAATGGCCTTTGCGGTAAAAGCACTCAATGTGCAAACCAAGTCCTCGTTGCTAATTTTTAGTGCCGATGTCTTTTGCTGTGCATCCCTCACATAAGTCAAGTTGAACAACTCCGGCCCTGTGGTTTTAGGTAAGCTTTCACTAAAAAATGGGTGATTAAGCAATTCATCCAGCAAAGGCTCATTCACTTTCCCGGCATAAGCAATTTTCGAATCCTCATCAAAAGGCTTATTAAAATATTCGCGACAGGCAGCATCAATCAAGGTATTGCCCGGGCCAATGTCTGTGCATACAATGTTGGAATAGTTACCATCGGCGGGCAAGTAGGTAAGGTTTGAGATCCCGCCCATATTCAGTAATATCCTGTTCTCACCAATTTTACTGCCTAAAAGCACATCGCCATATAAAGCTAGCGGCGCTCCCTCGCCACCTGCCGCTACATGCTTTTGCCTGAAATCGCTTATAGTTAATATCCCGGTTTTTACCGCTAAATGATCGCCGTCGCCAATTTGCAGAGTGGCATTCGGGTAGCCCGCTTGCTGATGCAACCGTTTAGGAGCATGATAAATAGTTTGCCCGTGGCTGGCTATAAGGTCAACATCTTTTGGGTTGATGCTCCATTGAGACAGTGCTTTTAAAACCAATTCAGCATGATAGGTGCCGATATATGCATTCAGCAGGCAAACTTTTTCCAGGTCGGCATCCCTGCGTGCAAAAACTGATTTTACCTCCTGTTTAAAATCATCATCATAAGCAATGGTGATAAATTCAAGCAAACTAAATTTAGTCTGTAGCCCATTACCGCTAAACTTGCACAGGGCAATATCAAGCCCATCCAACGAAGTGCCCGACATTAAACCCATAGCTATTTTCTCATCCTTACGGGCAATGTCGACAAGCTTTTGCAGGTTTTTATTTAATGATAACATAGCCTTAAATTAGTTATATCTATTGTTCTTCTAAACTTATGAAGTTTTTAAAACTTCGTAAGTTTTCGCTTATCTTTTTATACCCTAAATCACAAAAAATAATTGAACAACAAGTTAATAATTATAAATTTAGTGGCTCTTAATATATTAAACTAATAACCCAATGACTGCTGAACTAAAAGTTAAACCGGCGCGACTGCTCTCCCTTGATGTTTTTCGCGGCGCTTCTATGGCTGCTATGGTACTGGTAAATGACCCCGGCGACTGGGGCCATATCTACCCACCGCTTGAACATTCAAAATGGGACGGATGTACACCTACCGACCTTATATTCCCTTTCTTTTTATTTATGGTCGGCGTATCCATCGTGTATGCAATGGATACTAAAAAAGCGGCAGTTGAAAATCATGGCAAGATCATACTGCACGCCTTTCGCCGCATGGTAACACTAATTGTGATAAGTTTACTGGTACAGCTTTTCTACCATCCGTTCCCCGGCACGGTGGAGTGTATAGGCATAGTTGTTTTAATAGGCATCCTGCTATATGTTAATACTACTGCAAATACTATAATATGGGCAGGCACATTGGTAGTAATAAGTATACTGGCTTGGTTCTTTTATCATCCGCAAGTGGTAACGCTTCGTATTCCGGGCGTGTTGCAGCGCATTGCGGTTGTGTACTTTATATGCACAATCTTATTCTTAAAAACATCAGCCAAAACCCGCACGTGGGTATTCGGTATCGCATTAATAGGCTATTATATTATCATGTGCTTTATTCCTGTTCCGGGCGTAGGTTATGCCAACCTTAACCCCGAAACAAATATGGGCGCATGGCTAGACAGGCTAGTTTTCACCACCAATCACCTATGGAACGAAGCCCGTACCTGGGACCCCGAAGGTTTGTTAGGTGTAATACCATCAATTGGTACCGGCTTATTTGGTGTATTGGTTGGCACATGGTTAAAACGCACCGATCACGACAGCAGCACAAAAGTAACCTGGATGTTTATATATGGCCTTTTAGCGGTTGTTGCTTCATTAATATGGGATCTGTTTTTCCCGATCAACAAAGCATTATGGACAAGCTCATTTGTGCTTTACACCGGCGGGCTGGCTACCATGACACTGGCCACCCTTTACTGGCTGATTGATGTACGCGGACATAAAAAGTTCACGTCGTTCTTTGTTGCCTTTGGTATGAACGCCATTACCGCCTATATTTTGTCAGACCTTGTACCGGGCTTGATCGCCCTGATAAAGGTTAATTTTGACGGCCATAAAATAGATGCTTATACCTATATCTATAAAACACTGTTTGTTCCTTATTTTACCCCGGTTAATGCATCGCTGTTTGATGCTATTGCATTTGTATTACTGATATATGTAATGGTATGGGTATTATATAAGCGTAAGATCATTATTAAAGTATAATTAAACTATTAACCTAACTTAATAGCTGCAATACTTTGTAACTAAAAAATACGTTTTGCATCTTAGCACTAAATTCCTATTTATTTAAACTAATGAATTTCAATAAAACCTTATCTATAGCGGCCTTAGCCTTACTGATTGCTTCGGGAGGCGCTTTTGCGCAGGTTAAGAAAAAGCCTGTAGCTCATAAAACTCCACAGGCTGCTACACCCGCAAAAGCTCAGTTATTACCTACTGATCCTGATGTTTTAATCGGTAAATTACCTAACGGCTTAACCTATTATATCCGCAAAAACAGCGAACCTAAAAATCGCGCCGTATTGTACCTGGTAAATAAAGTTGGCTCGGTGCTTGAAACAGACCCGCAACAAGGCCTGGCACACTTTACCGAGCACATGGCGTTTAACGGCACCCGTGATTTCCCTAAAAATCAATTAGTAGATTATTTGCAGAAATCCGGCGTAAAATTTGGTGCCGATCTTAATGCCAATACCTCATTTGATGAAACCATATATGAGCTGCCTTTACCTACGGATACCGCAAGTGTATTTGATAAAGGATTTACAATATTAGCTAATTGGGCAGGGTATGTTACGTTTGACCCGACAGAGCTTGATAAAGAACGCGGCGTTATATTAGAAGAAGCACGCCTGCGTGGTAAAAATGCACAGGAACGTTTACAGAAACAAGTATTCCCAGTATTGTTTAATAACTCAAGGTATGCCATACGTATACCAATAGGTAAAGAGGATATTATTAAAACTGCTAATGTTGCAACTATAAAAAGCTTTTACCACGACTGGTACCGCCCCGACTTGCAGGCAGTTGTAGCCGTAGGTGATTTTGACCCACAGCACGTGCTTGAGTTAATTGAATCTAATTTTTCATTACTTACAAACCCTACGCCTGAAAAGCCGCGTACGGAATATACTGATCCGGCAAGCCCTGGAACATCTGTTGTTATGGCTACCGACCCGGAATTTCCATATACTTTAGCCGAAATTGTAGTAAAGCATCCGGAAAAAAAGGTTAAAAACACTACCGATTATTTACAAAGCATTGCAATAGGTTTATTTAACCAGATGATCAACTCCCGTTTAGGCGAGCTTACACAAAAACCAAATCCTCCATTCCTGTTCGGTCAGGCATCTTATAGCAGTTTCCTGGGCAAGCAAGATGCTTTCACAACTCTAGCAGTAGCAAAATCAGGCGACGACCTGCAGGCGGCTGTAACAGCTGTAGTTGCAGAAACTGAGCGTGCCCGCAAATTTGGCTTTACCATAACTGAACTGGAGCGTGCCAAACAAAACGTATTGCTGCAGATGGAAAATGCCTATAAAGAAAAGGATAAAACGCCGTCGGTAAACTATGTGAATCAGTATGTACAGAATTTTACAAATGATGAACCTATCCCGGGTATTGATTTTGAATACAGTTTTTATGTGAACAACATAAACAAAGTTACCCTGGCCGATGTAAACGCGATGGCCGGTAATTTCATCAGCGACCAGAACAGGGTAGTAATTGTTGAAGCACCTGATAAAGAAAAAAGCAAACTGCCTGATGAAAAAACATTATTAGGCTGGATAAACTCTGCCGGTAATGGTGTAACTCCGTATGTTGATAATGTAAGTACCGAACCATTATTAGCCAGCGACAGGATACCGCAAGGCAGTAAAATCACAAGTGCCAAAAAAGATGATTCAATACAAGTGGCAAATTTCACCTTGGCAAATGGTGTAAAGATCATCCTTAAACCAACCGACTTTAAAAATGATCAGATCCTGATCAGCGGATATGCCTTTGGCGGCACCTCACTGGCCAGTGATTCTGATTTCACCTCGGCAAATCTGGCAGCCGGCATAATTAGCAGCAGCGGCGTTGGCGATATTAACCAAATAAAACTGGATAAATTGCTGACAGGTAAAAACATCAGCATGTCGCCATATATAAGTGAATATTCAGAAGGTATCTCGGGTAATTCTACCCCACGCGATCTGGAAAGCGCTTTACAATTGCTGTACTTATACTTTACCCAACCACGTAAAGACCCTGATATCTGGCAGTCGACCATTACACAAGCAAAAGCATTTTTAGCCAACCGTAATCTCGATCCAACAAATGTATACCGCGATACCGTTTCCGCAGTTTTAAGCAATTACAGTTTCCGCAACCGTATAGCGACACCCCAAACGTTAAACTCGGCCAGTCTGGACAAGGCTTATGACTTTTATAAAGACCGTTTTGCAGATGCCAGCGGATTTACCTTTACCCTTGTAGGTAACTTTAATATCAATGATATTATGCCTTTGCTGCAAACCTATTTAGGCGGCTTGCCAACAACAGGCCATCAGGATGCTTACAAAAATTTAAACATCCATCCGCCAGCTGGGCAAATCACCAAAACAGTATATAAAGGCATTGATGATAAAGCCACCGTACAAATGGTTTTCAGCGGAGATTATGATTATAATGAGGCTAACAACTTACAGTTAGATGCGTTAGAATCAATATTGCAAATTAAACTAACCGAGCGCTTACGTGAACAGGAAAGTGGTGTTTACTCGCCCGGTGTACGTGCCGATTATGTTAAGATACCTGGCGGCAGGTATAGCATTAGCATATTCTTTGGATGCGCTCCTGCCAATGTTGATAAACTGATAGCCGACGCACTTGACGAGATCAACAAAATAAAACAAAACGGTGCCGAGCTAACAGACATTCAAAAATTTGTTGCACAGGATACCCGTTCAAAAGAAGTAGAATTAAGAGAAAATTATTTTTGGGCAGGATACCTTGCAGGCGGCAGCCAAAACCAGGAAGATCCGCATCGTATAATTAACTATATGAAAGATTTGAACAACGTAACTGTTCAAAGCACTAAAGATGCAGCCAACAAATACATGAGCGGCGATAACCTTATAAAACTAATATTGATGCCTGCTAAAAAGTAAAAGCTTAGCAATAAAAAAATAGCGATGGGTTTAAAACCCATCGCTATTTTTTTATTTATTACTCTTTATTATTTATTTAGTCCCCCGGCAAATTAGTATGAAATGCCAGGTAAGTGCTTTCAATAATATAATGAGGTTCATGTACAATTACCCCGGTGCACATATTTTTCCTGTCGACTTCAAAAGCAATTCCGGCATCAGCATCATCGTAAACAAAAAACTGCTTATTGCCCTCGGTATATTGCCCTATTTTAATTAGGTTAAATTCCTTTTTAGGCATTATAGTTTGCAGGTGCATGCCCACCCCCATATAATCCATAGTTTTAAATCCCGGCGAAGTAACCCTGATCTGTTTCACCCGTCTTGCCGCTGTATCCGAACCCATTCTGCGCTCACAATAAATCTGCGTTTGGTAGTTCACTCCACCATGTTTTGTAACCCAGCTCGCCACCGATTTATTCATTACAGCTTTGCTGCTGTCAGGCTTGCCTAATTTATTGTACACACTATCGGCATCCTCATTAATACTAATGTTGCCAATACCTTGCCCTGCTACAATAAGCCTTTGCGGTGCTACCGGTTTTTCGCCAATGGTATCTGCGATATTTGTTTCATAAAGGGTAGTATCAGCAGTATTTGAGAGTTGCCGGTTTTGCATACATCCGCATAATAAAACCGACGCTAATATTATGAAACCATGTTTGAGCATATCTTTATTTCTAAGATTCATAAGGTATAACTAAAATAGCATTAATTTGTTATCCAATATAATGACTACACTAGGGCAGCAAGTTATTAGCAACTGGTACAAGCAAAAAAACTGGGAGCAATTCGCCTTTCAAGGCGAGATGGAGGCTTCTTATTTAAAGGGCTATTCGGGTTTGCTAAACGCGCCCACCGGCAGCGGTAAAACTTTCGCATTGTTTCTGCCCTTTTTAGCTGATTACATCAATAAATACCCCGACAGCTATACCACCCGCAAAAACAACGGCCTGTTAATGCTATGGATCACCCCGCTGCGCGCCCTCACCAATGATATTAAAAAAGCCATGCAGGAGGTATGCGATGAATTGGGCCTCCCCTGGAAAATAGCTACCCGCACCGGTGATACTCCTGCCGCCGAAAAGCAGGCATTAAAGAAAAAACTCCCGGAAGTATTACTTACCACCCCCGAAAGCCTACATTTAATGCTCGCCCAAAAGGAGTATCCAAAAATATTCAACAGCTTACAGGTAGTGGTTATTGATGAATGGCACGAGTTACTGGGCACCAAGCGTGGCGTACAGGTGGAGTTGGGGCTTTCCAAGTTGAAATCAGTTGTGAGTTGTGAGTTGCAAGTTGTAAGTAATAAGAAAGACAAATCAGTTGTGAGTTATGAGTTGCAGGTTGCAAGTAGTAAAAAGGATCAATTACTTACAACTTACAACTCACAACTTGCAACTCACTTAAAAATCTGGGGTATCTCCGCCACTATCGGCAACCTTGAACAAGCGGCAGAGGTATTGCTCGGCAATGATTTCCCGCCTGATAAAGTAAAAATGATCCGGGCAAACCTCCAAAAAAAGCTGGTGATCAAATCCATTATACCTGAAAATATTGAGAACTACTCATGGGCAGGGCACATCGGTGTAAAAATGCTTCCGCAGGTGATGGAAATAGTGGCCAAAAGCAAAACCACGCTCATTTTTACTAATACCCGTTCGCAGGCAGAGATCTGGTATCATGCTATTTTAGATAATTACCCCGAATATGCAGGCATCATGGCTATGCACCACGGCTCGTTGGATAACGAACTCCGTAGCTGGGTTGAAGCCGCCCTGCATGCCGAAGCTTTAAAAGTAGTGGTTTGTACTTCAAGTTTAGACCTTGGGGTCGATTTTCGCCCTGTTGACACCGTAGTACAAGTAGGCAGCCCAAAGGGTGTTGCCCGTTTTATGCAACGCGCAGGGCGGAGCGGACACCATCCGGGTGCAATATCAAAAGCTTACTTTGTGCCAACACATTCATTAGAATTATTGGAAGGCGCTGCACTAAAAGAGGCCATAAAAAAAGGAATATTTGAAAGCCGCGACCCTATGCTGCTTACCATGGATGTGTTGATACAATATATGGTTACGCTGGCGGTGTCAGACGGTTTCAGGGCTGATGAATTGTTTAACGAGGTGAAAACCACCTTCGCCTTTGCTGATCTTACCCGAAAAGAGTTTAACCAGCTGCTTGATTTTATCACCAACGGTGGCAAAACCCTGGCGCAATACGATGAGTTTTTAAAGGTAGAAGTAGAGAACGGATTGTATAAAGTGAACAGCCGTCGGGTGGCTATGCGGCATCGGTTAAGCATCGGCACTATTACCAGCGAACTCAGCATAAGGGTTAAATGGTTAAGCGGCGGCAGTTTGGGTACTGTAGAAGAAAGTTTCATTTCCAAACTTAGGCCGGGAAATACTTTTTGGTTCGCGGGGCGCAGTTTGGAGTTTGTTCGGGTGAAAGAGATGACCGCTTATGTCAAAAAATCAAATTCTACCAAGGGCATGATCCCAAGCTGGAATGGCGGCAGGATGCCTTTATCGTCACAACTATCAGCGGTATTTCGTGATAAATTGGATGAAGTAGCTCATGTTATTGAGCACGATGAGGAAGTCATCGCCCTAAAACCACTTTTTAAATTACAGGAAGAATTATCGCACCTGCCCCAGAGCCACGAGTTTTTGATCGAGTCGTTTAAATCGCGCGAGGGGCATCATTTATTATTTTACCCTTTTGAGGGGCGTTTGGTTCATGAGGGTATGGCATCGCTGCTGGCTTATCGCATCAGCAAAATCAAAAGTGCCAGCTTTTCTATCGCCATGAATGATTATGGTTTTGAACTGCTGACCGACGACGATGTACCGATTGAGGAAGTACTGGAAAATGCCGACTTTTTCTCTATAGATAATCTGCTTGATGATATTCAGCATAGTCTGAATGCCAATGAAATGGCCCGGCGAAGATTCAGGGATATTGCCCACATCGGCGGCCTGGTGTTTACCGGTTATCCTGGTCAGCAGATAAAGAATAAACATTTGCAGGCATCAACCTCCTTACTTTTCGAAGTTTTTAGCGAATATGAGCCGGATAATCTGCTGGTGCGACAGGCTTATAATGAAGCATTAGCCTTTCAGTTAGAAGAGTTCAGGCTGCGCATGGCTTTGCAGCGCATTAGTAAACAAAACATCATCCTTAAAACTATCGAACGCCCTACTCCATTCGCATTCCCTATTATGGTTGATAGCCTCGGCCGTGAGCGCTTAACCACCGAAACAATGGAAGAACGCATAGCAAAATTGGCTCGAAGCTATGGTGCCGAAGGTGTTAAAGCCGCCGAAAACAAACGCAGCCGCAAGCCCGGAATTGTTAGGAAAAAAGGACTCTGATACCGCATATTGTTAATAACCATTTTTATAATTCGGTATATTTACATAACCAAATACTTACCCATTATTGTCATTCTGAACGATAGCGAAGAACCTATCCGTTGTTTAACAATGTGCAAAGATTCTTCGCTACCGTTAAGAATGACATGATATTTTTTTACTAAAAATATTAGTATTTGTAATATTTATTTTTATATTTGCTAGAGAATTATAAAACGATGAGCAACGTAAACGCAGAAAAAATGAAGGCATTGCAGCTTACACTTGATAAGCTGGAAAAATCATATGGAAAAGGAACGATCATGAAGCTGGGTGATACCGCGATCGAACCAACCGAAGTAATATCAACCGGTTCATTGGGCCTGGATATTGCATTGGGTGTTGGCGGTTTGCCTAAAGGCAGGGTTATTGAAATATACGGCCCTGAATCATCAGGTAAAACAACCCTGGCTATACACGCCATTGCCGAGTCGCAAAAAAAAGGTGGCATTGCCGCTTTTATTGATGCCGAGCACGCGTTCGACCGTTTTTATGCCAAGAAACTGGGTGTAGATGTAGAGAATCTTTTAATATCCCAGCCTGATAATGGCGAGCAGGCGTTGGAAATTGCCGATAATCTGATCCGTTCAGGCGCTATTGATATTTTGGTTATCGACTCCGTTGCGGCCTTAGTACCAAAAAGTGAGATCGAAGGCGAAATGGGTGATTCTAAAATGGGATTACAGGCACGTTTAATGTCGCAGGCATTACGTAAACTAACCGGAACCATCAGCAAAACCGGATGCTGCTGTATCTTCATTAACCAATTGCGCGAAAAGATTGGTGTAATGTTCGGTAACCCTGAAACTACTACCGGTGGTAACGCATTAAAATTCTATGCTTCTGTACGTTTAGATGTACGTCGTATATCACAAATTAAAGATAGCGACGAAGTATCAGGTAATCGCGTAAAAGTTAAAATAGTAAAAAACAAGGTGGCTCCGCCATTCCGTATAGCTGAGTTTGACATTATGTTTGGCGAAGGCATTTCAAAAGCAGGCGAGATCATTGACCTGGGCGTTGAGCACAACATCATTAAAAAAGCAGGTTCATGGTTCAGCTATGGCGAAACACGTTTAGGCCAGGGTCGTGATGCAGTTAAGCAATTGATCATGGATAATCCTGAATTAATGGAAGAACTGGAAATCAAAATTAAAGAAGTAGTAACCGGCGAACACTTAGCCGAAGTTTAGTTTTTGGATTCTACCTATATTAAAAATGGCTTTTCGTTTAAAACGAAAAGCCATTTTTAATATAATTTCGTCATGCTAAGTAGCCAGTTAACCCATCCACTCTGTATAGTTTAGAGATTGTTTCGTACCTCAATGACACTTTAATAAATAATCCTTTAAAACAAATGCCTTTTATATTGTCAATGAATTTCTATCGAATTTGACCAGATTAAATTGGTGGTCTGATAAGATAATTGATTATTCCCCTCCATAAAATAATGAGCATAAACCCAAAAGTCTTTATTATAAATTATCCGCTGTAAAATCATTCCGATCTTAAACTCGGCCTTGTTATAGTCTATATTTTTTTTACGTACGTAAACTTTCAAAGCAATAGTTTTATGCGGTAGAACTTCAAAAACACTTACAATATTCTTATCACAGGTGCCACAATCTTGAAACTCAAAAGGTGGCTCTAAAATAAAATCATGATTGTCTATCTTCCAAATCATCGAGCTGCAAGTCCAGTCAATATATTTGAGTGTATCATTTGAATTATTCTTCAATACTATATTAATAACATTGGCAGTTTGAGACGGTTTACAATTACTTTTAACCTGTTTACCTTCGCTTATGAGTAAAGTGTACCTTGATTTATCTGCCTTATTAAGCATATTCAACTTTAACTGTTGTTGTGCTAAACAAGTATAGTGATTAAAGAAAAACAGGAAAGTAGTAATTGATATTATTCTAGTTTTCACAAATAAATATAGCAATAATAGCGGACAAGGTTACACTTTTCAATTGGCTCTGTATAGGTAATGACGCGCGGGAAGAAGAATTCCTATTACATCAAAACGAGCGCAGGCCCAAACGACAAAGGGGGCGAGCCGGGAGTATGGCCCGGAGCGTGTAAGCATCCCCTTTGTCTTGATTTTTTTGTTTCTTTTTGTATCAAGACCATAGGTGTTCGGAAGATTATTTTTATTTCCTCCCATGGGAGGGGTGCGGCTGGATGAGCAGTGGCAGGGAGGGGTCTATGCGCTATGATCAGCACATTTGTGAACCCCTTCCTTCCCTTCCCCGGGGAAGGAATCGCACATGGCCGGGCTCTTTTCACATCTTCCGAACACTTGTGGTATCAAGACAAAAAAAGAAATAGGCCATAGCGCGTATGAGCAATACCATAAAATAATAAACGACAAACACATCTACTTTGAACATCAATCCAATGAGATCAGGCATCGATATGATAATCTTCTAAATTATAAACCCAGGCACATTATAAACCGGGCCATCCAGAAAAAACATCTTTTTAAAATACATATAAGCAATAACGCCGACAACAGTAACCAATAGAACGATCAGTCCTATTTTACCCTTGCGCTTATCCTGGCGCATTAACCAAACTAAAAATATAATAAGCGGTATTACAAAAACCGCATAAAAAATTATTCCCGCACCGTTCATTTATATAAATTATTGAGTTACTGAATGAGTGAATTAGTGATTGATAAATCAACAGCTATCATCATCCTGCTGCAAAGTTAAATTTAATTATCAACCTTTAATATTGATTCACTTAATCACTAATTCAGTAAATCAATAATTACTTACAGCGGCATCCTCGCCAATGGCGCTATATTCTGGCCTACAAAGTCGCCTTTCAGGTATTTGTGATAACCGGCAATGGCTATCATGGCGGCGTTATCAGTGCAATATTCCAGTTTGGGTATAAAGCAGTTCCAACCGTTTTTAGCGCCCATTTCCAGCAAACCCTGTCGCAAACCTGTATTGGCTGATACCCCACCCGCTAAAGCAATATCCTTAATTCCATATTCATCAGCGGCCTTTTTTAGTTTGTTCAGCAGTATAGTGGCTATGCGCTTTTCAACCGAGGCGCAAATATCGGCCATATTATCCTGCACAAAATTGGGATTAAGCTTTACGTTTTTTTGTATAAAGTATAAAATAGCGGTTTTTAAACCACTAAAGCTAAAGTCGAAGCCAGGTATCTGCGGTTCAGGAAATTTATAAGCATCCGGATTACCCAATCGCGCATACTTATCTATCATCGGCCCACCCGGATAAGGCAGCCCCAGTATTTTACTGGTTTTGTCCATAGCCTCACCTGCGGCATCATCGGTAGTTTGGCCAATTACTTCCATATCAAAATAATCCTTGATCAGCACGATCTGCGTATGCCCACCCGATACCGTAAGGCACAGGAACGGGAACGAGGGCTTATTATCGCCAATAAAATGCGCCAGTACATGCGCCTGCATATGGTTAATTTCAATAAGCGGCAGGTTTTTAGCCAGTGCAAAAGCCTTGGCAAATGACACGCCTACAAGCAGCGAACCTAAAAGTCCGGGGCCGCGAGTAAAAGCCACTGCATTAATGTCATTTTTACTTACTTTTGCGTCCAATAGCGCTTGTTGAACCGCGGGAACAATATTTTGCTGATGTACTCTTGAGGCAAGCTCAGGAACAACACCTCCGTAAGCTTCGTGTATGGTTTGGTTGGCAATAACATTGCTCAATATCATTCCGTCTGCACAAATGGCTGCTGAGGTTTCATCACATGAAGATTCTATGGCTAATATTACAGGCACTTTTTTTAATTGTTGATTGAGTGATTTATTGATTGAGTGAATTAATTTTAAATAAATGGTTAGTGTTAAACTATCTTGCAAAATTCCTGTTCAACAATCACTAATTTAGTCAATCACTAATTCAATAATTATTATTTAAGCTGCAAAGTTATTAAAAAAGCTCTCAAAATAGCGTTAAGTATAGTACTGCTCATTTTTTTGATGCTCAGCATACTATTACTCATATTTCAGTATAAGCCGGTGCAAACATGGGCGGCTAAAAAAGCTACTGCCTATTTGTCAAAAAAACTGAACACCAAAGTTGATATTAAAAGCATCTACATCGAGCCTTTTTCATCTGTTGTGCTACAGGATTTCTATGTTCTTGACAGAAGCAAGGACACACTTTTAAGTACACCAAAATTAACTATTGACATCAGCGGCTTCTCCATATTTCAGAGTATTACCGAGCGCACTATTGATCTCAATCTTATAAAGCTTGACAATGCCTCTATTTATTTAAAAAAGCAAAAGGATAGCACAACTAATCTCAAATTTATTATTGATTACTTCAGTTCGCCCGATACCAGCAAAACACCCAGTAAACCCTGGAATGTTATATTTGAAAAAGTCGCTATCAATAACCTGCATTTCCGCTATAAAAACTATTTGGTTGATACCGTAATTAACGGGGTAAATTTTGACGATGTTGACCTTACCCATTTTAGTACGGTAATAAATAATATGGATATTACCCATCATTTATTTAAGGGCTATGTTCATCATCTTACTTTTCACGAGGAGAAAAGCGGTTTTTATTTAAAGAATCTGACCACTGACGCTACCGTAGATACCGACCAGATACTGGCCAAGAGCCTTTTCCTGCTTACGCCAAAATCAAGTCTGAAGGATTACTTCAGGATGAAATTTAAATCGTTTGATGATTTTGAAGACATTGAGGATAAGGTGTACATGGAAGGCGATTTTAAATCCTCGCGTATTTCGTCATCAGATATTTCCTTTTTTACCAGTGGGCTCCAGCATGTTAAGTTTGATCTTGGGGTTGATGGCCGGATAAAAGGACTGGTTAAAAATCTAAGTGCTAAAAATTTATTGGTAACAGGCGGGCAAGCTACTTATATCAGGGGTGATTTCAGGCTGAGGGGTTTGCCAAATTGGGACAATACATTTTTGGAGCTGAACTTTCAGCAAATTTCAACCAATAAAAAAGACCTGGATTTTCTGTACAGTAATTTTACCGATACCCGTAATGCCCGTGTACCTGATATTATTGCCAAGTTCGGCAACATTAACTTTACCGGCAGATTTACCGGTTTGCAAAATGATTTTGTGGCTTATGGCACATTTAAAACCAAGCTGGGCCGCTTCGATTCTGACATTAACCTTAAGATAAATAAAGCAGGCACCCCTGCTTACAGCGGTAAACTGAACACTACTGATTTTGACCTCGGCAGTTTATTGGATGTAAGCGACCACGGTCGCGCTACCCTAACCGCCGATGTGAACGGTAGCGGCGATGCCCTTAAAAATTTGAAGGAATCAGTAAATGCCAAAATAAGGAATCTGAGCTTTAAAGGCTATAATTACAATAACCTTACTGTAAATGGTACATTTATTAAGAAAGTGGCTGATGCCAAAATCACCATAAATGATAAAAATATTAAGCTGAATTTAAAGGGGAATATTGACCTTAACCCAACCCTGCCTATATATGATCTTACGGCAAACCTTCAGGATGTGCATTTCCATACCTTAAAGCTATTAAAGGATACTGTTACCATTACCACACAAATGCAAACCAAATTTTCGGGCAATAGCCTGCAGAATCTGGAGGGAAGTATCCTGCTTTCACCTATCCGCATAGTTGACCCGCGAAATAACTACCTGGTTGATTCAATTTACCTTTCGGCACAAGGAACCGGGAGCTCAAGGCTCATTTCTCTGAAATCTGATTTTGCAGATGGTACGCTGAAGGGCAGCTACGATTTGGCAACCCTGCCTGCATACTTTAAAACCCTTGTTAAAAAGTATGTGCCATCATTGCAAACAGCGCTGGTTAGTTCAAAACCGCAGAACTTCGAATTTTCTTTAAATCTTAAAAATCTTGATCCGCTTACTGCCATTTTTGTATCCGATCTTAAAATACCCGATCAGGGTACACTTTTGGGTACATTTAATTCAACTAATGAAACTGCAACACTTAACGGTTACATTAAAACTATACAATATGGCAAAACAGTGTTTCATGACCTCATTATTGATGAGAGCACGGCTAATCATCAGTTGGATATAAACTTATCCCTGAGCCGTATAAATATTACCGACAGCTTGTTTATCAAGAACATTGATATATCAAACATAATCAGGCATGATAGCCTGAACTTTAACGTTAAGCTGGCGGATAAAAATGCCGCTAACCAGCTCGATCTTTATGGCCTGGTTGAATTTGGGCACGATACTATAGCAAAATTAAAGCTACTGCCATCTGATGTGATTTTGGAACACAAAGACTGGAAATTGCAAGATGAAGTACGAATAAAATTCCTGGATGGCAAAACGCAGGTTGAGGGTTTCCAGCTTTCAAACGGGGTGCAAAAATTAAATATAGATGGGTTTATATCTGATAATCCTGAAGATAAGCTGAAGATCAACTTCGATAAATTCAGCATGGCTACTTTTGACCAGCTTACCAAAGTTTCGGACATTGCACTTAAAGGCACACTAAATGGAGATGTGGTACTTAGCGGTATTACAAAATCACCGGGCATGAATGCCAACCTATCAATTGATTCATTAATGATGAATAAAACACTGGTAGGCGATGTAAAAATTGTATCGGTGCTTGATAATGATCGGAATGAGGCTGATGCAAAAATAAATATCAATAATCACGGCATTGAAACCATGAACATTGATGGCGTGTACTCCCTGGCTAAAGATTCGGGCGACAATGCGCTCAACTTTAATGTAAAAATGGACCATGCCGAAACTATTATATTCGAACCTTTTATAAAAGACCTCGTATCCAAAACCAATGGCACTGTATCCTCCGATCTGAAACTTAGCGGACCGTTGAACAGACCGGAATTTAACGGTGATATTACCTTTGTAAATACCGGATTTACCGTTAACTACCTTAAAACCGCCTATGTTATAAATGATAAGGTATCGGTAGTAAACAGCGTCATTAATATTAATAACATGACACTAAAGGATACCAAGGGTGGTACAGGTTTAATAAATGGCAAGGTCGACTTGAATAATTTAGATAACCCGGATATTGAAGCTACCATTGATGCTAAAAATCTGATGGCGCTCAATACTACTTTTAAGGATAATCACATTTACTATGGCGTTGCGTATGGCACCGGTAGTTTTGGGTTCCACGGGCCGGTTAATTCAATGAATATTGATATTAAAGCTAAAACGCAGGCGGGCACTGTGTTTAATATACCGCTAAATACCTCATCAACCGTTGGGGATTATGATTTTATAAAATTTGTAAGCCATAAAGATACCACAAAAGCCGTTGTAGGGCCCAAAGCATTTGATGGGGTAACCTTAAACTTAGACCTTACGGCTGATGAAAAAACTACGGTGAAGATCACTACAGATTATGGTGTATTAGAAGGTAACGGCCAAACCAATGACCTAAAACTGAATATTACCAGCCTGGGCGATTTCCAGATGTTTGGTGATTATTTGATATCATCAGGTAAATTTGAGTTTACTGCGAAAAACTTTATCAGCAAAAATTTTGTAGTGAACCAGGGAGGCACTATCCGCTGGACGGGAAATCCATCAAATGCAGAAATAAACCTGAACGCTATTTACGAGGTAAGAACTGATATAGCCAACCTTTATTCGGCAGCCGGCCTATCATCACCCAAGGGGAGTGAGCAGGTATTGGTACAGGCCGAATTGATAATTACCAATTCATTATTACACCCAAGCATCGACTTTGACTTTAACTTCCCTACCGATCCATCAATTAAGGATGACCTGGGCACTTATCTAAACGATTACAACAACCGCAGCCAACAGGCTTTAAGCATTATAGTAAGGCGAAGCTTTGCATCGGGCAACCCTAGCAGTTTAACCAATCAGGTGTTGGGTACCGCAGGCGATGCCGTGAGCGAATTTGCATTCAATAAGCTGAATACATTTATCTCGCAATCAAATATTAAAAACTTTGACCTAAGCTTACGCTCATTTAACGATGCCAGTGCTACAGTAAAATTTCTGGATAGCCGCCTGGTATTGAACGGAAGTTTATTCAGCAATACCAGTGGTAATGATCTGTTTAACAACTCGTCATCAAGCCTCATTAATTCGAGCTTTAACAACCTTACCAGGGATTTTGAGGCCCAATATCTGATAAGGAAAGATGGAAGCCTTACCGCACGTTACTCATACCGGTTATTGAACAGCACCACATTGAATACTATTGACCAATTGAGTAACCAATATGTTAATGGTGTGGGCCTTGTGTATCAAAAAGATTTTGACACGTTTGGTGAATTCTTCCGAAACTTTTTTGGAACCCCAAAACGTAAAAATACCCCGGTAAAACCGGGGATAGTTGATACATCAGCTGTAACCAATAAATCTGAAAGTCATAACACTAAGCCTGATGGCGGTGATGACGATCAGTGATCACGCAGTATAGCATGATCCATTCTATCTCTTTTGGTTCTTAAATAAGATTCGTTATGCGGGTTAGGCGCTATCTCTATCGGAATATTTTCAACCACTTCAAGGCCATAACCTATTAACCCAGCTCTCTTTTTAGGGTTATTGCTCATTAAGCGCATTTTTGATATGCCCAGGTTGCGAAGTATCTGCGCTCCTACTCCATAATCACGCTCGTCCATTTTAAAGCCTAATTTCAGGTTGGCATCAACAGTATCAAAACCATTCTCTTGTAAGTGATACGCTTTTAATTTATTTACCAGCCCAATGCCACGGCCTTCCTGGTTCATATAAACAATAACGCCCTTACCTTCCCGGTTTATCATCTCCATTGATTTATGCAGCTGTGGGCCGCAATCGCAGCGGCATGAGCCAAATATATCGCCAGTGACACATGAACTATGCACGCGCACTAAAATTGGCTCATCGGGCTCCCAGGTGCCTTTTACAAGGGCAAGGTGATTTTCGCCGGTATTGTTTTGCGTATAGGCAATCATATCAAACTCACCCCACTCGGTGGGTAGCTTTACTGAAACCTCGCGGGTAACTAATGACTCCGTGCTTAAACGGTAAGCGATCAGGTCTTTTATCGATATTATTTTAAGGTCGAATTCTTTGCCTATTTCCAAAAGCTCGGGCAAGCGGGCCATTTCGCCATCTTCCTTCATAATTTCGCAGATCACCCCGGCAGGCTCAAAACCCGCCAATACAGCCAGGTCAATCGCGGCTTCGGTATGCCCGGTGCGGCGCAACACGCCCCCGTCTTTACCTATTAGCGGGAATATATGCCCCGGCCTGCCCAGGTCACCAGGCTCTGTAGTTGGGTCTATCAGTGCCAATACCGTTCTTGAGCGGTCAGAGGCAGAGATACCGGTAGTACAATTATTAATTAGATCGACAGAAACGGTAAAATTTGTTTCGTGCGATGTTGTATTATTGCTAACCATAAGTTCAAGCTCAAGCTCGCGGGCGCGCTGTTTGGTAATTGGTGCGCAAACTAAACCACGGCCGTGGCGAACCATAAAGTTTATAGTCTCTGGTGTCGCATTGCGTGCGGCTGTTAAAAAATCACCTTCATTCTCCCTATCCTCATCATCAACCACTATTATAGTTTTACCACCTTGTATAGCTTCTATGGCCTCTTTTATCGTATTTAACATATTGAAGATTAATTAACGGGTTTTAATGGCTCGTTATGCGCCATCCCGTATATATTATATGCAAATTTAATTTATAATAAATCTAATCCCGTCGTTGCTGTGTAAAATCAGCATAAACAGGGCTTTGCGTACTTATAGCACGGTTTTATTAAAGTAACGTGCAAATCAATCAGAGAGTTGCTTTATTATCCATCAATATAAACAATATTATGCCTCTTTACGGCGGAGCAGCTTATTAAAGTAGCGCTTATATAGCTCCATATCGAATAATGCCGAATCAGTAGCTGCTTTGTATGACAGGAAAAGGCCAATAGGAGTTAATATAAATATAGAGATCCACATACCTATTATCGGTGGCATATTACCATCTTTTACTGATTTTTCGCCAATGGTGGATATAATATAATAAATAAGGAAAAACGCCACTGATACCACAACGGGTAAACCCAGGCCCCCCTTGCGGATAATGGCACCAAGCGGAGCGCCAATCAGGAACAGTACCAAACATACTACCGATAATGTATACTTCTTCTGATATTCAACGATAGAACGGCGTATATTCTGTTCAGTATCAGTATTACGGTCTGAATTATTTTTAATTATACTCTGTGCCGAACGTACCTCACTTGTTGCATTTACAAATACTGCTAACTGCTCGGTAAGGCTAAGCCCGGATAAGAGATTTTTATTGGCCGGAACATATTTCTTTACCCTGGCTGATTTCAGAGGCAGGCTAAAATACCTTACATAAGGTTTTATCATTCTAAACCCCGATTCATTTGTACTGTCGATCACCCGCTGGGACTCTTTTTTAAACTTTCTTAATTGTTTTATATTCATCATCTGGAAAGCCGACTTAAACGCATCCTGATCGGTACGCTTAAGTTTAAAGGCCGAAAGATCAAATTTTTGTTCGGTTTCCTGGAAACGAAAACGTGACAGGCGCTGGCGCGAATTATATCCTGCATCTCCGGGTGTTTCTTCATATCGAACGCCATCTCTGAGCTTTAAAACCAAGAATTGATCGCGGGCTGTACGATACATCACTCCTTCTTTGGCAAATGTTACGCTGGTATTATTCAAAGCATCATTTTTTTGATAGATCATAATGCCATATAATTTTTGCCCGTCGGGACCTTTTTTTTCTACACGGATGGTATACCCGGGAAAGCTATTACTGAACACACCCTCGGGCAACAATGTTGCCGACCGCTGCTGGCGAACATCATATAACAATGAAAAATATTTAAGATTAGCCACCGGCAGCATATAATCCGAAAATATAAATGCCGAAATGCTTAATATAGATACAATAATGATCATGGGGTACATGGCCCGGGTTAGCGAAATGCCTGCTGATTTAATAGCCACCAGCTCATAATTTTCGCCAAGGGTACCATACGTCATGATGGTGGAGAGCAGGACAGACAGGGGCAGCGCCATAGCCACATTGGTTGCCGAAGCATACATCATTAGCTCCAGAATAATGTACCAGGCAAATCCTTTTCCTATAAGGTCATCGATGTATTTAAATAAAAATAACATCAGCAACACAAACATTACTATGAAAAAGGTGACAAAAAAGGGCCTTATAAATGATTTAAGTATTAAAAGATGGATCTTCTTCACCGTGCAAAAATAAGGAAAATAACCTTTCTTAGGCGCCTAACACGCTTATGAGATAATCGATCTGGTTATTCCAGATAAGTTTGCGTTCTGAAATAGCATCCTCAACAGCAAAATCAGTTACACTTAGGGCAACATCATTGGTGAGTTCATCCTGTAGAATTTCCATCTCAAAAAAACATTGCGGCTCGTCATCAATCCATTTAAACCTAACCAATTTATTCTCTTTCAGCATCAGCAACTTGGCTTTTTGCTGTTCATCATCCCATGTAAATGTGTATAGCTGATCTTTAACCGTTACATTATCGGCAAACCATTGCGTAAGGCCGTTGGCCTCACTCAAGAAGCTATACAGTATTCTGGGCGAGGATTTTATCTCATATTCAATAGTGAATTTTTTCTTTTCGGGCATACAAGGTTTATCAATAGAAACACAGAAAGGTGTAAATGTTAACATTTTTTCTAAAGAAAACGAATTTCTGCTATATTTGCAAACCTTTTTCAGACGGGTTATTAACAAACTCCATTTTATTATCGCATACCTGGTAATAAATTAAGATAAACGGCGGGGTAGCTCAGATGGTTAGAGCGTAGGATTCATAACCCTAAGGTCGGCAGTTCGATCCTGCTCCCCGCTACTGATAACGAAGGCAGCCACATTTTCATGTGGCTGCCTTCGTTATTTTTGGTCATACAATGTTAATACACATTGGCTCTGGATGAAGTTAATTAACAATCACTATCATCCTATATGATAGTATATAAATATAAGAAATCTTCTTGATTGGATAGTTAAAATTGAATTTTATTCCAGGCTTATAATCTTTTGATCCCTGGTTCGAGCCCATATGTTAGTCAACAGCAACTTTCATAACCGTCATCCCTGATAAATCTGTTATATTCATAATCACTTCATCTAACTCGTTGGATGACAATAATAAATACTCGAGCAATTATTTTTTTTCTTCATTATTCATTTCCAGATCTTTAAAAATCTCGATGAGTCCCATGATCCTTTCAAGAGGTGCCCTGATTACATCAGATTGTATCCATAATATTTCTTTCAATTTTTCATTTTGCGCCTCAATTGCCTTAATATATTCTAAGCTTTCGGTAATATCGGTAGCGATCGTAATCTTTGCATTTTTACCTTTATAATAATGAAATTGTTTTTGATATCAACCTGGATAACCTCACCGTTTTTCTTCAAATGCTTAAAAATTCCATAATTATCATTTTTTTGGCGCGGACTATCACTCAATAAGCTACAATTGCCTTTTTATATAATAATTACTTTCAAAAGTAACTGTAACTATAAAAGTCACTTGGTAAAAAACGACAATTTGAACGATACAAATTAGTTTTGTCATAATAATTTCTCTTTTGGAGACTTTTTTGCTGGATGAAAGCTTCGTCCGTCTGTTGGTGCTTCGTTCCGGTCGAACATCCCGTAGTCCCTATTAAGATAATGGTTGAGAATAATTGACGATTAAAACTAGGTTTTACTAACTCTTTTAGAAAAGTCACGAATAAGTTCAGCAACTTTTTCCGGTTGCTGTAGCATGCTCAAATGGCCCGCACCTTCAATAACTACCATTTCTGAACCATCTATAACCGACTTAACTTCAATCAAAAGTCTTTCAGGCGGGTCGACAATATCGTTTTCTCCGGCAATGATCAGTGTTGGCACATGGATTTTGTCTACACTGGTAGAGACATCTTCTATCAAGGCAATCATTGGCCATCCCAGTCTTGAGCTTTCGTTGTGGCTTTGTAAATCCTGCACCAGTTGTGCCCTGATTTCAGGTTTTATATTGGAAGCTTTGAATACCTGGTCAATGGTCGCGTTAATACTTGCTAAGGAAACCTTTCGGGGTAGTGGTTTTATACGCACTATCCAGTAATTTAATATAGTAAGTTTTACTTTTTTTATAGTCCTTTGTTTCTAAATAGAATTGGCCCATAGAAAAAATCAGTAAGAAATTAGTTACCCCACCTTTTGACATCAGGTTATATTTTTCCAGGCTATCTGCTTTTAGATAATATTTTTCTGCGTTTTTGAAGCTTTTACGCAATTCGTAACCTCGCGCTAAAGCTATATAAGCCGATTGCTGTTCAGTGGGGTTAGTTGGGGGATCTTTTTTTATAACTGTCTCCAGAAACTTTAAATAATCTGGCCCCTCTTCAATTTCGGTTCCATTTGCTTCTATGTCTGCTAAGAGTATATAAATATCGAGGCTGCTTGATTGCTCCTCAAATTTTTTAAGCGCTTTTTTTTCCCATTTTACACCTTCTTCATCTCCATGTAGTAATTGATAGGAATAAGCTACTCTTAAATAGAAATGGCCCAGGGCCATGTTGTCTTTATTTATCTCGGCAGCATTAACAGCATTTAGCGCCAGATTTAACTGTTTAGAATAATCTGATTTTACCAATGCCAGGTAAGCCTGCAAATCATAAGTATATTGAGTATAGGTAAAATGCATGGCTTTTTGCAAGGACAACGATGCGTTTGCAGCATCTTCGGCATCCCTTATTTGCCTGTTGGCAAAACTCAGGTAAGCAATATTCATCAGCGTGTTGGCCTGGTTGCTGGTATCCTTTAAACTCTTATAAATGCCAAGCGCTTTCCTGAGACAATCCAATCTGAAAGTGGTAGTGTTGGCTAAAAAAGGGCAATACATGCCTTCATAATTCCAAGCCTTTGCAACAATCTTTTGGTCTGCAATTTCCTTAGTATGATCAGTTATCGTTTTAAACCATATTTTACCGGCAGAGATATCATTCCGTTTAAAATAACATTTACCCAACAGGCATGAGCACTGTAATGACCATTCGGACAAATGTAAATTAGAACACATTTTTTTAGCGAGCGTCAAATAAAAAATGCTGCTATCTATATATTTTGTTTCAAAAGCCGGATGAAACGCGTAATAAGCGCCGATCAATAAAGCTAACCTTGCCTGGTCGGCTCCCTTTAATTTAGGTAGTTTTTTTCTTACACTGTCGGAATTGTTTTTATCCATCCACCGGCAGTTTTGGGCAGTATAACTATCATTTACACCTTCAGTAATAACCGGCACCCTGCTTAGCCTATGCCATTGGCTGGTTATCAATAAACTGCTATCGAGGTCAACTGTGGCATTTTTCTCAACCGTGTAAAAGCCGGAGCTTACTTGTAATAATGTTCTGTCATGGTCGGTCTTCCCTGCTATGTTCTGGCATAGTGCAGCTGCCGGAAACAAGCAAGCAAAATAGATATATGTAGGTTTAACTAAACGAATTATTAATTTTCCACGCATCATAAAACATTGTCTTTCAGCGTCTTTTAGCCTTGATGAATGGTCAACATAAGGTTTAAAGGGTGATGGTGCAATTTCGTGATTTTAATGTAGTTATTGATATTTTTTTCAAGTTTTAAATCAAATAAACAAACTTAAGCAAGCCATGTTTTGGTCATACCAAAACGCTTGCCGGGACACCCGGACCCGGTATGCCGCACTTCGTTTAGCATAGGGTAAAACTATATCGTGCTATAAAGTCTCGTGGTATGATATAGATTTTATCCCGGTATAAAGTACCCGGCATAATATTTAATCTCATTCCAAGTACCCCGGCATAAAGTATCCCGGTACAAAATACTGACTCGTTACAAATCTACAATCCTTAGAAAAATCTTTTTTGTCGCGTATGGAGATCCATTTAAATATTATTTATCTTTGAATTATCGCAGCCGCAACCACCCGTTGTGATCAATTTTTCCATAATGCGAACGAATGTCTTTCGCAGCCTCAATTTTCATTTTACTGAAAAATTAATGCATTATGGACATCCCTTTATTTTTCATCTTTTTTTATTTGCTGCCACTTGTTTGGAAAAAGCAAGGCCAGCCTGACAGTTTTATTAAGCCGTTTTTAAACTATTTACATAGCGGTAATAGCTTTGGAAGCAGTATTGTTTTCTTTTCATTAGCCAGCCTTTAAGCAATGGGAAGGCCAAAGATGGAAAGGGATAAGAAACTATCCCAGCGGTTTATATTCCGCCTGACCGAGGATGAGCAGAAGCGACTGAATAAAGCAGCTGAAGCCTGTGGTAAAGGCCCGGCACCATTGTGCGGTTGAAACTGTTCAAGGGCAAGTTTCCCGAACCCAAAACAGCGAAGCTTGACCTGCATATCTTTTTGGAACTAAGAAAGATCGGTGTCAACCTGAACCAGCTGACCAAAAAAGGTCAATTCCGGTTTTTTGGCTACAGGTCTACTGCCTATCCTGATGAAGCTTAAACAGCAGCAGGAAACCATCATCAATCAACTCATCCATGATAGCCAGTCAGAAAATAGGTAAAAGCTTTATGGGGGCATTAAACTACAATCTCCAAAAGATGAACCATCCGGACATTAACCGGCGGGCACAGCTGCTGGATAAGGCGTTCAATTGTGCCCCTTCTATCTCCAGTGAAAAGAGGCTAAACTCTATTAATTTTGTCGATTATATTTTTAGCATTTATAATTGCCTCTACATCAGTGATAAAAGTCGACAGATTGCGTGTTTCTTCTACTGATAACGAAGGCAGCCACATTTTCATGTGGCTGCCTTCGTTATTTTGGTCATACAATGTTAATAATCACCCTGAAGGATCATGATGAGGCTTTATAAAGCTGAAGCGAATTAGATCAATTACCTAAAATTTCCTTTAGTTTATTAGTGAGGTCATCTCCCCTAAGGTTTTTCCCAACTATTTTACCAGTGGGATCAAGCAAAAAGTTTGCAGGTACCGACCTTATACCATATAATTTAGCCACTTCATTATCCCAAAACTTCAGATCAGAAACCTGGGTCCATTGCAAACCATCGGTTTTAATTGCTTTTAACCATGAACTTTTTTCACCAGGCTGGTCTAAAGAAATACTTAAAATGGTAAAGTTTTTATCTTTATAATGCTGATAAGCCTTAACATAATTTGGATTTTCGGCACGACAGGGGCCGCACCATGATGCCCAGAAATCAACCAACACATATTTACCCCTGAAATCTGTAAGCTTAATCGGTTTCCCACTGGTGTCATTTTGTGCAAAAATCGGGGCCATGTCGCCGATCTCGGTAGAATGAGCAGCCGTAATAAGTTTTGCATATTTTTGTCCTTCTGATGTATTCTTCATCCTGTCTGAAAGGGATTTATAAACAGGCTCAACTTTGGCAACATCCATATTGGCACCAATAATTTCATTTAAAAGGTTTAGGCTGATGTAAGAATCCGGATATTGTTTAATATAATCTGCATCTATAACTTTTATTTCATCCTGTACCTTATCCCGCCTTGCCACAATCGCATTAACAAAAGCTGTATCTTTTCGCTTTTCTTTTGGAGCGGCAAAATATTGATCGTCAATAGCTTTAATTCTTGCTTCCTGTGGCGCTATTAACTTTTTATAGCTTACAAACTCCTGATTAACTGGCGAGCCTGTAACATCCGCGTATTTAATTGAGTCTTTAGCTGTAACACCAATAGTTCCTTTTTCAATATAAAATAGTGTATAATCAGCAGTTCTGGGGCCTAATTTATCCCAACCAATACCCGCATGGTCAATCACAAGCTGCACTGTTGTAGGCTCCGGCGCTGAACCGGTAAATTGTACCGCTCCATTGCTCATAAAAGCTGAATCTTTTATAGTTTCGCCATTCAGCCTGTAAAATAAGTAAGCCTTGGCGGGTGCATTTAAATTCCCTACTTTAATATTCAATGTAAAATTGCTGATTTGCGCCCAGGCAAATGCAGGCATAACGGCCAAAAGCAATAAAATTATTTTTTTCATTATTTTAATTGTTAATTTTTAAATGATGTGATTATATAACTGCCGGAGCGTATCACCCGCTCCGGGCAGTTATGGGGGTTTAGGGATTAGTCCAGGTTTTTTCTCCTTTATTCATCTTATCTATCAGATCTACAAACATATTGCTTCCTATACCACCTCTATTCAGCATTGCTGTCATAAGTCTGATCGCTTCGGGTGTGTTGCCTGTTTTATACAGTAAATTAGCATAAGTAATATTGCTGGTAGGGTTGCCTAAGTCTTTGGCTAATTTGCTCCACGCAAGTGCAACATCAAGGCAGGATTTATCAGTACATTCTTCAAATATCCCCTGGGATATGCCATCTACAAAACGCAGCACAATATCTGATTTATACTTTGCCATATAATGATTCATTGCAGGCGCAAGTTTATTCCAGTCCTTTGCAGAATATAGATAATACTCTATCTGAAACCAGGATGTTAATTCTTTACCATAACCGGGATAGTTACTTTCCAGAATTGCTTCAGTTGTTTTCCAGTTTGGGCTTTCACCTGGAACTGCACTATCATGATAATCTTCTTCGTAGGCTATTTCCAGGATTTTTCCGGCTGATTTACCCTTGCCCAATATCGCATCTACCTTATTGCCATGAAATAGAAAAACTTTAAATGATGAATCTTTGCTTGATAAGGTGTATTTATACAAAAAATCCAAATTGCCTTTGGTATATATGTTTCTCTGAGTAGAAACATAAGCTGTTACAAAGGTTGACAATGCTTTTTGATCATGATTATAATAAGCCATATCGGCAAGCTTACGTATCTCCGCAGGGTTACTGCCGGGGTTTTTATTAAAGTTGCCAAGCAGTGTATAGTATTGAGTTGATGGATCGCGAGCTTCGGCCGCCGTTTTGATAAACTCAGTAGCCGGTAATCTTCCGCCTGTTGCCCTATGAACAATATGGCCATCAGAATTAAAGAACAAGAAGGTAGGATAGGCAACAATATGGTATTCCTTATTTATTTCTACAGCATCGTTATATAAGAGTTTTGTATCGGGGCTATCCTTTATTGTTCTGTCCATTTGCATGCGGATGCTGATAAACTTTGCGTTAACAGAATCCCCTACTTCTTGCAGCGGATAAACTAATGTGTCCATCATTTTACACGGGCCACACCATGAAGTGAAGCAATCTATAAAAATATATTTATGTTCAGCTTTGGCTTTTGCCTGTACTTGTGCCCAGGTTAGCCCATGTTCAAAATGAACGCCTTTATCCTGTGCAAATAAACTGGTGGAGAATAGTAATAGCAATACCAGCCACCATGATGTGTTTTTTTTCATATCATTAATTATTTTAATAAGATTCAAGAAATTAATATCCGGGATTCTGTGATAGTTTAGGGTTTGTACTTATTGCTGATAATGGTATCGGGTATAATACGTCAGTTGCCTTCCACGCTGGTTTTTCAGCGCCCAAAACAGCAGTAGCCCTGTCTGTTCTTTTCAGATCAAGCCAGCGATGGCCGTATTCACAAAAGAGTTCAACCTGCCTTTCGTGTTCAATGGCTAACAGCATTGATGCCTTATCGTTAGCAGTTGTTGCTGGCAAACCCGCGCGAGTCCGGATTACATTCAGATCCGCTGCAGCATCACTGATATCATTTTGCTGTGCCCTGGCTTCAGCCCTGATCAGGTATTGTTCTGCAAGGCGCAATACCATGTCAAATTCTGAATTATCATCAGTCTTGGACTTATATTTATAAGGATAGGTATAAACTATTCCTAAATAATTTATACTGTCAATCCATTTACTTTTACGTGTGTCGCCGGGTTCAAAAGCATTTTTTAATATTGGATTTAATGTATAATCGGGTTCGGCATTTCCGGTTGGCAATACATTTTGTGCAAACACGGTGTAACCCTGTTCATTTGTGTAGAACTGTAATATAGCCTCATCGCTATTGGCTAAAAACACATTGTTAGGATCAGGCACAATAGAATAGAGCCCATTTTGACTAATCACCTTTGTAGCTTCCATTTCTGCCAGGGCCCATTGGCTGTTATATAAATATACCCTTGCCAGCATTGCCGAAGCTCCGTAGCTGTTCACCCTGGTACGGTCGCCGCCAGACCAGCTATAGTCTTTAGCCAGGGCATCACGCGCGTTGGTAAGATCTGTGGTTATTTGGGCATACACCTGATCGGTTGCTGAAGCAGGGGCATTATTGGTAATGTTAACATCTGTACTTGTTATTAATGGTACTTTACCAAAATAATTAACCAGGTAAAAATCACAAAAGGCCCTTCCAAATTCTGCTTCGCCAATAAGCTGTTTTTTAAGGGTTGCGGAAAGCGTATTTGAAGATTGGACACCCGTTATAATACTATTGGCCAAATAAATTACATTATAGCAGTTAGACCACAAGTCATTTACATCAGAATTGCTGGCGACCAGGCTATTGGTATAAAATTGATCAAATGTGTTTTGTGTAGGTATTAGTTCGTCTGCCGACTTTGCAGGCAAAGTACTGATACGATAACCAAATATACTAAACCCGCCCCCGTAATAGATTTGCGAGTACATACCATTTACAGCGGCTTGCGCTGTGGTGGAATCAGCAAATACGGTTGCAGTTACCAATTGATCTACCGGTAATTTTACAGCTACCAATTTATTACAGCTGCAAAAAACTATTGAAACTATGCAAATTAGCAGTACTTTATATAAGGCTTGCTCACTGCTTGTTCTAAAAAAACCAACACAGTGCCAAATTTTATTTTTAAATATTTTTTTCATGATAATTTTTAATAAGAAAATTGAATACCTGCAATGAACGTTCTGTATGATGGCAATGATGGCGTACTCAGTGGTGATGCATACGGATTATTTGGAACACCTTGCGCAATATTGGTTTCAGGATCAAAGCCTTTATACTTTGTGATGGTCAGTAAATTTTGCGACCTTATATATACATTGCAATTGGCCATTCCCAAAGCTTTCCTCCATCCATCAGGAAAGGTATAAGACAATGAAACATTTTTCAGCCTGATAAATGAAGCATCGGTAAATGTTGCATCTGAACTTAGGTAATAATTAACATAAGAATTATAAGAAGCTGACGATGCTTGTGTACTTGGCGTAAACTGACTGCTAAGCACATCCTTATACTGGTTTTGTAACAAGCCCGGGAAACTGGTTATGTCAAAGTTTTTCCGTTTTTCAAAATTGAATAAAAAGTCGAGCTGGAATTGTTGATAGCGAATACTATTACTGAACCCACCAAAGAATTTAGGGTCTCTTGTTTCCAAAGCGCTATAATCGCCCTGGCCATTGGTTGTTATTCCCGGGCTGATCTGACCATCATGATTTGCATCCTCCACGGTTGCTACTCCATTTTTAAAGCCCGTAAAGTGATAAAGAGGGATTAAATCAAGCGGTTGCCCTATTACATATTCATCTGCATAATCTGATTGCTGAAGGCCGGGAAATGAAAGTAACTTATTTTTATTAGCCGAAATATTGAATGAGGTAGTCCACCTAAAATCCTTTTTTTCAATTGGTGTTGCTTTAATCTCCAGTTCAACCCCCTGATTTTGTACCAGGGCATTTAGGTTAGCAGTTTCATAAGTGAAGCCCGATTGCGGTGAAAGCGGATAATTTGCCAGCAGATCATTAGTACGATTGCGGTACCATGTGCCGTTTACCAACAATTTATTGCTAAAAAATCCTAATTCTAAAGCCGCCTCTATTTTAGTTGACCTTTCCCAGCTATAATCAGGATTTGCAATGCCGTTTGCAATTAATGTAGGCGAAGTGCCATACGGCTCAAGCGCCTGGCCATAAGTGCTTAAGTAATTATAATTAGCTCCCCCAATCTGGTCATTACCCTCTGTACCATAGCTACCTCTTAATTTGCCAAAGCTTAACCATTTCTGATCTTTAAGAAACGTTTCATCTGAAAATATCCAGGCAGCGCCAACAGCGCCAAAATTACCAAATCTTCTATCGGGCCCAAAATTGGATGACCCATCCCTTGTGAGGGTAGCATTTAATATGTATTTATTATCCCAGGCATAATTCAACCTTGAAAATAGTGAAACATATTTGTAGGTGGAGCTTGTACTTGTTTGCCTATAAAATGTTCCTGCCGAGCCATAATTACTTAATAATGCATCAGATGGAAAATTAGTTGCCGCCACAGAATAGGGCTCATTATATTGGGTTTCCTGCCAGGTTCCACCAACTAATGCTGTTAATTTCCCTTTTCCAATCATCATATTATAGTCTATTTGTGGCTCAAGGTTATAGGTTGTTGTTATGTCATCAAAATATTCTCCTATGCTTTGAGCATTGTAAGCAGGGTTAAAACTGTCATCAGGAAATAATAATTTTTGATTAAGTTCTATTCTATTGCCACCTCCGTTTACTTTAACCTGCAGATTGGGCAATATGCTGTAGCTGATAGCGGCATTTATTATCAGATTATCTGTAACCGCTAAAAAAGACTGATTAAGCGTTGCATAAGGGTTGCTAAATCCTCCACCATAATACAAACCTCCGTTGAGATATAAAGGATAATTGGGCGGCAGCATAGTGCTGAGGTTGGTATAATCAGTTCCATATATAGTATTATTTTCCTTTGAATAAATTGTACTCATATCAACTTTTAATTTCCCATCCGCAGAAGTATGATCCACTTTCATGTTTAAAGCCCCATGTTCGTCATGTGAGTCACCAGGTTGTACAGTAGTTTCATGATGGAATGTACCGCTTAATAAAAATGTGGTCAATTTATCGCCGCCTGATATGGAAGTGTTAATGTCGGTTTGATGCGCTGTTCCACCAATCAGCATCTTTTCGTAATTGGTATTATCTGTTTGGCTCCATAGTGTCAAATCTGGTGCATTTTCTTCGGTCGGCGTGATGCCATCAGCAGCAAATGCCTGGCGGCGAATTGTCAGATATTGTGAGGTATTTAACAATGGAAGCATACGAGATACGTTACCTATACCGGTATAACCATTTATATTTAACCTGGCTTTACCAGCTTTGCCTTTTTTAGTAGTGATGAGAATCACCCCGTTTGCACCCCGGGAACCATAGATGGAAGTAGCATCAGCGTCTTTTAACACATCAATACTTTCAATATCTTGTGGATTGATCAGATTCATTGGGTCACTTCCCCCATTAGGCTGTTGACCTGTGCCGCTGCCATTGGGAATTTGGTTATTAACCGGTTCCCCGTTAAATGGAACACCGTCAATAATATATAACGGAAGTGAACCAGCCTGTATTGAAGTTGCTCCACGGATTTGCACGCTTACAGGCGCACCGGGCAAGCCTGATGATTGCTGAACAAAAAGCCCCGGCACAAGGCCCTCCAATGCTAACATTGGATTATCAATTGGCTGCCTTTCTATAGCATCGGCTTTTACTGTCGTAACGTCTCCTGTATTTAAGCGTTTGGTGGTATTATAATATCCTTTAACAACGGTTTCATCAAGCACTTTTGAAATCAGCTTCATTGCTATGGTTAGCTGTATATTCTGATTCTGGATCTTTGTTTCTTTAATGTATGGTTCGTATCCTATAAATGAAACCTCCAGCTGATACTTACCGTTGGGAATATCAGTTAAAATAAACGAACCATGGGTATCAGTTACCACTGATTTATTTAATTTCCTGATAAATACAGTTGCGCCAATCAATGGCTCGCCCTTTTCAGATGTTACTGTACCGGTTATTTGGGGTATTGCAGCGGATGCAGTTGCTTCGGTTATAATCTTTTGTTTTATAACTATGGTTTTGTCTTCGATTTCATAGCCTAAGTCGGTACCATTAAGGCATTTGTCTAATACATCGCTTAAATCTGAATCGTTGAAATTAGCGTCAACCTTAGCATCTCCATTTAATTTATCAGGCTCCCATATTACGTTATAGCCTGTTTGTTTTCGGATCTCTTTAAAAATATTAGTTATTGTACTCTGGCGTTTTTTAAGCGTAAGTTTTTGAGCAAAACCAGCTGCGCTTACTTGCATTATCGCGATAATCAGGAATAATGTCGTCAGTTTCATCACCAATAATAGTTGCTTTAGACAGCCGGGTGGCTGACATAAAATTTGCGTAAATTTTTTGTACATTTGATTGTTGGGTTTAATCTGTAAATAGGTTATCACACATAAAATATTCGACAGTGGACCAAACATTTGCCAGTGGTGTTGCAAGCGCTACTGGTTTTTTTTGGACTGTCGTGAGCATAGATCTTTACTTCGTCACTTCAATCCTCCTTCCTGTAATTTTAAAATGAACAGACCCGGTTAGTGCCAGCTTACTTAATACCTGTGAGGCATTACTAAAGCGTGAAACTGAACCACTGAATAATTTGTTCTGCAAGCTTTGGTCCTTGAATACTACATCAACATTATACCAGCGGCTCACCTGGCGCATAATGCCGGCTAAATTTTCGTTATTGAACATAAACAGGCCTTCTTTCCAGGCAATAGCCTCTTCCATATCTGCATCTTTAACAGCAATGTTTGAGCTTGTTGATTTTATAGATGATTGCTGTCCGGGTTTGAGTATTACGCTTTTTGTACTGTTTGCTACCTTTACACTACCTTCTAATAAAGTAGTGATCATTGGTTCGCCGTCATATGCACTGATATTAAAATGAGTGCCCAGGTCTTCAATAACTTTATCATGATTAACTACTCTGAATGGCATTTGCAGATCATGTACCACTTCGAAATAAGCCTCGCCACTAATCAGCTCAACTTTTCTTTCGTTGCCGATAAATCGTTCCGGGAATATTAAAGTGGTAGCCGTATTTAATACTAACTGGCTGCCATCTGCTAGTTTTAACCGGCAGATCTTGGCACCTGCAGGCACCTGGAGCGTATCGTAAATAATTTTATCTGCTGCCCCTGTTTGTGTTGAATATTCTACAAGCCCGTTATTGGTTTTATTAATAGATGTGTTTCCTTGTCGGGCTATAAGGCCGTTACTTGTGCTATCTAAAATAATAGTTTTACCACCGCCTATTTTCAGAATTGCTTTACCTGTACCCGGAGCAATATCATGCACCAGGTTTTGAGCAAGCCTTACAGGAGTATGTTTTTTTAGTATTAAATAAGCTCCGGCTCCTAAACAAATTAGTATCGACGCGGCCGCTGCTATACGTGGCCATAGCCTTGTTATTTTTTTGCTTTGTTTTATTGACAGGTGCTGCCACATTTCAACACTTACAGATTCAAGTTCAGCAACTGAAAAATCGGGATCATTAACAGATTCAAAATTTTGAATCCAGTTTAATAACAGATCGATTTCCTCTTCGGTTGCTTTTCCTTCTTTGTACTTGTTTATTAATATTTTCGCTTCGTTATTTTGCATAATTTCAAGGGAATTATCCTTAATATATGCCTAAGACGAATAATTGAATGCCAAGGGTGAGATGAAATGAAATTATTTTAAAGAAACTGTGAATAAGCAGTTAAATTTTCATCAAAAGAACCAAAAAAGTTAATAGTCCGAGCCTAACACGCAATATTTTTAACGCATTTTTAATCTGACTTTTTACTGTTTCTTCAGAAATACCTAATTGTTCGGCTATCTCTTTATGACTTAGATGATCTTTTCTGCTCAATTCAAAAACAACTCGCATTTTTGATGGCAATGCCGTGATTTCCCGCTCAATTATTTCAGATAGTTGTTTTTCGCGAACCAGATGATCGGTAGTATATCTATTTTCATCGAGAAAGTGCTGTAAAGAATCGATATACTTATTAGCAGTTTTAAGATGTATAAAATGATCCAATATTTTATGGTGAACACAGGTATAAAGATAACCTGCCAGGTTTGTCTTCACTTCAAAGTTTTCCCGCCTGTCCCATATCATGCTAAAAACTTCTTGGATTACATCTTTTGCCTCTTCGCGATCGGGTAGCTTTTTAAATGCGTGGATGAATAACAGGCTGTTATACCGCTCATAAATTTCTTTAAACGCATTTTCATCATTCAGCTTTAGCAAGCCGGTTAATTCAGCATCAGAATAAGAGCGGTATCCTTTCACTTTGTTATCTAATCAATCTCTAAGATAGTATAAAATAGTGAAAAAAACTTAAAGTACCGCCTTTAAAGATGCTTGATCTGGAATGGTAAAGTATATGCTTTAGGCAGCTGAAAATATTTATTTTCTTTAAAAATCAGGGGCTTTGAATCTGCTATTTCCCCAAAATCTGTTATAAATTGGTTCGGGTATTGTACCATAGGGCTATTTGAGGAAAAGTTCAAGTCAAAAAACGGTATAAATTTGCCTTATTTTAAAAATCACCCTAAATCGGTAAAATCGGCTTTAGATCTCATAAAATATATAAAATCAATCACTGCAGGTAAACTAAAGCATTTGTTGCTGGTGCATTGAATAGTTACCTCATAATAATACCTTGATTAAATGACGAATTTAGGTTAGTTCGCATATATAAAACTATATCTCACACTGTTTGTCTTTAAATTAATGCCCGTATCTAAATAAATCAATGAAAAAAAACTCACAGTTACCTCTCGATGGTATGATTGCCGTTGTAACAGGCGCTGAATCTGGAATCGGGCAGGCTATTGCCGCGGAACTTGCACAATTAGGTGCTATTATAGCCATTAATTACTATAAAGATAAAGCAGCAGCCACAAAAACCTTGCAAATGGTAAAGAAAAATGGCGGCAATGGTAAAATCTATCAAGGGGATGTTTCTGATTATAAACAGGTACAGGATCTCTATCAAAAAGTCACTAAAGAATTGGGTATACCTTACATTCTTATTAATAGCGCAGGCATAAATTCTTCTGGTATATATGCCGTTGATATGGATATTGAAATTTTCGACAGGGCATTAAAGACCGATCTTTACGGCACATTTTACCACTGTAAAGAATTTATCGCTATCCGGAAAGCCGCAGGCGGTAAAGGTAAAATAGTAAATATTTCCTCCATACACGAAGATGTCGCACATGCTGGCGGTGCCGAATATTGCGCAAGTAAAGGTGGTGTCCGAAATTTGACCAGGGTGCTCGCGCTGGAGATATCATCCATGAAAATCAATGTTAACAACATCGGGCCGGGGATGATCCTTACGCCAATGAACGAAAAGGTCATAGATGATCCGAAAGCCTTAAAAAAGGCCATCAAACATATTCCGCTTGATCGTGCAGGTAAACCTGAAGAAGTAGCAAAACTGGCTGCGTATCTCGTTTCGGAAGACGCGGCTTATGCTACCGGCCAGACTTTTTTTCTTGACGGAGGATTGAAAATAAATATAGGGCAAGGCGCATGAGTAATTATAGGTTAGTAAAAAAAGAGGTCCTCCAATTAGAATGTTCAGTTCCTTTAAAGGGTATGTATAAATTAAGTCCGTTTGTTTGGAAAGAAAAGGACGTATACCGCATGCTGGTACGGGCTGTTAATCCTTCCGACGACCCTACCCAAAAGGTTGCGCGCATATTTTATGGTGAGTCAAAAGACGGTATGAATTTTAAAATGGATGATGGCCCGGTGATAGCGCCCGGCATAGCCACCATTAGCAAAGATGGCGTTGAAGATCCTACCGTGGTTCAAACCCCCTTTGGTTATTTGGTTTATTACACCGGCTGGAACCTTACCGAGCAACGCGGTGAATTGTTACTGTCGAAAGGTGAAACCATACATTCGCTTGAATATACCGGTGAGGCCTTAGTTTCACATGAAAATTACCGTAACCCTAAAGAGGCAACCGTAGCACAGCTCAAAAATAAGCGTTGGGCGCTCTTTTTTGAATTTGCCAGAGATGGGCACTCCAAGTTGGGAAAAGCAACCAGCGCAGCCCCTGAAGGCCCCTGGAATATTGATGAAGAATTTATAAAAACGCGCGAAGGCTCCTGGGATTCATACCATTTAAGTACAGGGCCTATGCTGCAGGACTCTAAAAACGAAACGGTGATGTTTTACAATGGGGCTAATCCGGATGCACACTGGCGCATTGGCTGGGTTACCATGGACGACAACGGACATGTTAAACAACGATGCGAAGATCCTTTAATCACCCCGCCGCCAAATAAAGGTGGTGATGTTGATATTGCTTTTGCCGCTTCGGCTATATTACAGGATGATAATATGATATGGCTTTATTACAGTTGTGAGGATACAGAGCCTTTAAGGGCGGTGATCGAGATATTGGACGATTAATGAATTTGCGCCCAAGCATTTTCTAATCCTGTTCTTGATCGCCGGATCACCTCGTTCAGATCAGTTTTATAAAGCGAATCGTCCACATCTTGTGAAAATATCTCTACCGAGCAGGCACCTGTGTATTTGGTTTCGCGCACAATTTGGAGCAATTTACCTATGGGCATAATTCCATCACCAGGTACCAGCCGATCCCCGGAAGACTGGGGCGTACGCCAGTCGCTTACCTGCAGCACAAAGATGCGGTCTGCGGCGCGCCTTATTTCTTCTTCAATACTCGCATTTTGCCAGATGTTCCAAAAGTCGAGACAAAGCCCTACATTATCTCCGTTTACGGCATCAATTATTTCCATTGCCTGGGCTATTGTCCAAATGGCCGATTCGGTGTTCATCGAAGATGCATTAAGGGGTTCTAAAGCCAGGCTTACACCATGATCTGCAGCAAACCCCGCCAAATCCTGCAATTCACGAACAGTAGTTTTAACCATCGCGTCAATATTACCTTTTTCAGGTGCGCCGGTATTTAATATGAACGGGCATCCGGCGGCAAATGGCGAAAGGCGCTCAATGCTGGAACGCAGCCTTGATATGCGTTTGTTCAGGCTCCTGGGTTCGGGTGTCATTTGGCTTGATCCAAAAGTTCGTACCAGCGGCTGTATGGCACTGATACTTAAGCCGGAATTGGATATCATGGCCATCTGCTCCTTGTACCGCTCACTATCGAGTTTTTCTTCGCAAATTTCTATCATAGTTATGCCAAGCTCAGCGTAACGCATGATGTCCTGTTCAAAAGTCCAGGGTTGGGTAGTGAATTCGCTTATCGCAATAGGAAAGGGAAATGGCTGACAGTTGTTGTTATTTTTCATAGGATTAATTTTCTGTTTTTACAGGTGTAAAATATTTTTTTGTCTTAACATAAAGCACTTCTCCTACAAGCATACCCATTACAGGTGCTGTGCAATAAAGCCAAAAAGACTTCCAATCACCCGCTACAATAGCAGAAGCAAATGTGCGGGCAGGATTCATGCTCATGCCGCTGTATGGTGCCTCAAATGTGATGAATATCGTAATCAGGGCAGAAACGGCATAAGGCGTATACCTGTCCCAACTTTTCCTGATGCCCATAAATAACACAACGGCAATCAATAAAAACGAAATAAGAAACTCCAGCGTAAAGGCAATCCATATCCCGGATTTGCCCGGAACAGTAACTACATAATTCACATCAGGATAGGCCATCCAAGTTGGAAAAAGCACAGCAACCACGTAAACACCCAGGCTGCCCCCAATTAATTGGAAAATTGTATAACCAATAGCATCAGTAAAACCGATATCACCCAGCCTGTAACGGATGAGTGTAACTGCCGGGTTTATATACGCGCCAGACTGTTTGCCAAATTTAGAAGTGAAAATGTATAAGGCTGTAAGCCCCATAGCTAACCCCACTAAAAACCGGCGTACCAATGCAGAAGTAATGAGGTGCCGAAATGGAAGGCCGGGGTATTGCAAAACTGCATCAAAAAATCCGGCCGAGATCATAAACAGCCCTAAGCCGCGTGCCTCGTCAAGATATTTTTTTAGTTCTGTTTTCCAATTTTTTTCCATGGAATTCACTTACCATGCCTTTAATTTTTCTATCAAATGGTTGCCTACACGCAATGCATTGGCCATAATGGTTAACGAAGGATTGACTGCGCCGATAGATGGGAAAAAGCTACCGTCTACCACATAAAGATTGTCGATTTCGTGCGTTTTGCAATTCGTATCTAAAACGGAAGTTGCCGGATCATCACCAAACCGGGCTGTACCTACTTGGTGAGCCACACCGGCTAAGGGGATATCTTTGCTCAAATAAATATCATGCGGAATAAATACATGTTTCGCGTCGATCTTTGCCAAAACATCTTTCCAGGTGTCGATTAGCCGGTTAAAGCCTTTCATATTATTCTCTGTGTAATCAAGGTGAATTTGCCCGTCAATTACTTCAACCCGATTTTCCGGTACAGGCAGATCCTCCCCGGTAAACCACCAGTCTACCGAATGGGTCGCCATTTCATTCAGCAAAACCCCGGGTGTAAAAAATGGTGCGTCGGGCGCAACCTGTTCCTTATCCGATTTTCCTAAAAGCTGCACATGCCCCATCGGGTAAGGAAAATCTTTATCGCCCCAATAGTAATCGTTACATGCCAGCGTCTTTTGAAACAAGGTGGGATTTTCTTTTAAGCTGATGCCCAACATGGCGGCGCTGTTATGCTTCATAAAATTACGGCCCACCTGGTCACTGCCATTTGCCAGTCCATTAGGATGTTGTTCATTGGCGCTCTTTAATAACAAGGCTGCGGAATTAATAGCGCCACAAGCTACTACTACAACGGCAGCCTTAAAAAGCACTAGTTCGTCCTTAACAGTTACTTCGATATGATCGATAGATTTACCATCAGCCGAGGTGATTAAACGCTCAACTTTGGCGTTGATTAATAAAGTGACGTTATCATTAGGCAAAGACGGCCGGACGCAATTGATATCCGCATCACTTTTCGCGTGGATCATACAAGGATAGCCATCGCAGGTATTGCAGCGTATGCATGGGCTGTTCAGCCGGTCGGCTTCATTCAGTTTAATGGCTATCGGCATATTAAAAGGTCGATGGCCGTCCCTGATAAGCGCATCATGTAGTTCCTGTATCCGGGGTTCGTGGCTTACAGGTGGATAAGAATAGTCTTCTGTCCGGAATGGCTCAGTAGGATCAATGCCCATTTTCCCATGTACCTCATAAAGCTTTTCCGCCTCAGTGTAATAAGGTTCAAAATCTGCGTAAGTTAAGGGCCAGGCCGGGGAAATACCTCCCTCATGCTGTATCTCTTCAAAATCACGCTCTCTTAGCCGAAACTCGGCAGCGCCGTAAACTTTGGTATTACCGCCTACCCAATAGCCAGTACCCGGATGCAGATCCTTGCCCTGTTTGGTTTTCCATACTTCTTTGGTATGATACCTTTCATCCTGGAATACTGCTTTGCTATCCCAGTTGGCCTTTTCACGTGGGAGGAAGCCACCTCTTTCCAAAACCAAAATCCTTTTTCCTGTATCTTTAAGTTTGTGTAATAATGTACCTCCACCGGCTCCTGTGCCGATGATAATAAGATCGTAGATTTCCATAAATTTATTTAATGATTAGCCGAACGACAAATTCTTTGATTTTCAATAATGTACATTGAATAGACAGGTGAAGTAATCTTATGTTTGAGTAAACCATTGGTATTATAGCAACAGATACCTGGAGTTTAAATTAACACCCCCTAAAACAGGGGGTGTTAAAAAAACAAACTATTAAACAATAAAAACTTTGTAACTATTATTTAGAGGGTTGCGGGGCTTTCCCGATCAATCCCATAAACTGATCCAGTTTAGGTGTTATAATGATCTGCGTCCTCCTGTTTTGCGACTTTCCAAAATCGGTACTATTATCTGCTACCGGGTTATATTCACCTCGCCCGCCAGCGGTCATCCGTATAGGAGTAACATTATAAGTATTTTGCAAAGCCTGTACAACCGATGAAGCCCGCAGACAGCTCAAATCCCAGTTATTGCGGATATTGGGCTGCGAAATAGGCACGTTATCGGTATTACCTTCAACCAGCACATCATAGTTTGAATAATCATTAATGATTTTTGCAACTTTACTTAATATAGAACCCGCGTTTGGTGAAATCATATAACTTCCGGACTGATACAGCATATTGTCTGCCAGCGAAATGTAAACAACGCCTTTTAATACCTTTATGTCCACGTCTTTCATTTCATCCGGACTTAATGAACGTGTTAGGTTGGTCGTCAGGATCATATTAAGGGAATCACTTTTATTTTTAAGTTCCACCAGGTGCTGAATATATTTATCTGAGGCGCTGATCTGATCTGCCAGTTTCGCAATATTCGCACCACCCTGGTTGTTGCCAGCAAGGCATTGATTAAGCGAGTTTTGTAATCCTGCCGCATTCGCTTTTGCCTGTGCAAGTTCGTCTTCTATACTTCTTGCATGTTCGCGTGAGCCAGTAAGTTCCTGTTGGGTAATTTGCCAACTTTGTTTCAGGTTACGGTTGGTATCTATTGAACGGTTGTAGTTTCCCTGTAGTTCTGCATATTTTTTATTGCTTACGCAACCTTGGTTAAGTATTGCGGTTGCTGCCAAAATGATGCCCGGCAGCCAAAATTTAATTTTCATACGGTTAAAATTTGAAAAAAATGATCTGTTTCTGTTAGCTAATTTGCAGCTAATAGCTGCTGTTAAATTGAAGTAACTTCGCTAAAAGCGATCATTGATCAAATTCGGAAAGTCCGGAGGTAAAGGTAGGAGTACTGCTTATTATAAAATAAGCAGCTGCTTAATGGTAAAAAAAGTCTCCTGGTACCGATTAAAAAAAGGCCTGAAAAAGCTATCAGCAGAAGCCCTATAAATTTTACCGGACTATATTGATCATCGTCCAAAAAACATTTGTCAGCCAGCCGGGAAAAGTTAATGGTATGCTCACTACGTTCAACTGAATTTCGCCTGGCGCTAAATCCGAAATATGCTATGACGTTAGCTGCTAAGTTTAGACTACGGGGAACAAAAAAAATGCTGGAAAGTGCATAAAATAAATAAACAGTCGAAAATAACAGCGCTATCGATTTAAAGAATATATGCGATTTTAACCTGTTCATTGGCTTAAAGCAGCAACGTGTAGTTATATGATGAACGTTTTTACTAAGAAAATATTCCAACGATTATAACATTTAACAGAATTTAACTTTAAAAACAATTTACAACGCTATAGGTTAAACAATTGGGTGAATAATTAATGCCCTTAATTTTATTATGATAAATTTCATCAATAATCTGCCGGAAAAAGTAATCGGTATCGAAGTAACGGGCGATATTTCTAAAGAAGAATATGATACCAAGGTAGTACCCCGTATAAATGAATTAGCTAAACGCCAGGGCGAGATAAACTACCTCATCGTGTTAAAAGCTGACATATCGGCTTTTGATGCGGGTGTTTGGTGGGACGACTTTAAAATGGCGCTGAACCATTTTACTAAATGGAACAAAGTGGCTATCGTTACTGACCATGAAATGATCAAAGCCATCACCCACCTGTTTGGCTTTGCTTTCCCTGGAGAACATCAGACCTTTAAGTTAGCTGAATACGATGAGGCGTTGAACTGGGTATCTGTCTAATGTCACATGGCTTCCTTAATATCTCTTTTGATTAGCCACCAGTTTATAGGATAGGCCGTTAAAAACCGAAGAGCATGGGATCTGCATCATGAACCAAAATATTGGGCCAGTAACCGGTATTTTATAGCCAAAAATTACGAAGATACAACTGACATCCAGCCATACATCCCGATCTGCCAGCAGGTAAGGGAAAGTGTATCTGCTTTTAATGCCGCCGCCATAGCAACCCCCGGTGAAATTTTGCGCATAGGTTTGATAGCAGAGTATTGAAAAAGGATACCAATTAAAAAGGCAAAAACAAAATCTATGGTCCAGGTGCCCGCGAGTTTACTGCCAAATACCGTAACATCGCTAATAGGAGCGTTTCAGCGAGAATATCTCCTATGGTGCAGCCAGTGCCACAATGCAACGCGCCTATGGCTACGCTTTGCCAGAATGGCTGTTCTTATAGCCTGATCCCACTAATCCTAATATATTGCGGTGCTCCCCTTCAAATTGAAACTCTTTATCAAAAGTATCTGGGTCCAGGATAACGTTGGTGAGATTTTTGTATTTCCAGTCGCCTAAGCCAAAAAATGGGAATTATAGTGCTGGACGCAATGAGTACTTTATCGGTATCGGATTTCTATTCCTACGCCTTCGATGTTTACTTCCTGCAAAAATTCACCAACAAGATTTTCAAACCTGTTTTTTCATTGTCGCTCAACCTTTGATAATAGCCGACCCTGGCGGACAGCACCTGCTTGTAATTGGCCCTATCCTTTCTATCGGGTATGGTGATCTTTTTTCTTTTGCGAAGCAGAAGCAAGGATAACAATGCTATGACAATAACCGCGAGTAGTATATATATCATGATGTATAGTGTTATTTGACTTTCCGGCTCTTTAGGAATGCAACTATAGCATTAAGCTCTTTTTTACTTAGGATTCCGCCGTAAGCGGGCATATTGCTGCCGCCATTTACGATCCTGATCGTCATATCGCCGGTAGAAAGCCGCAGCGCCACATCCGATAATTCCGGGCCTTTCAGTCCGCCCTGGTCATTGATCTGGTGGCAAAATAGGCAGCCCTTTTTGTAGAAAAGAACAGAACCGGCAATTACTATAGTATCTGATGAATGAACATTTTTAGCGGTTAAGGGTTTAGCATCGAATGCAGGTGACCACGGAGATCGCTCCCCTAAAAGGAATAAACTAAATACGAAAACGATGACGCAGACTGAGCCAAATACGGCCCATGGCCTGCGTATGGGATGACGCTCGCCTTTATTGGAAACAAAGGGTAAAGCTAATAATATCAATATGGTCAGTCCCGGCCCAATAATGATCATATAAGATTCGATCTTTGGCGGCATTAATGCGAACAGCGAAAAAATGGACAGCATATACCAATCCGGCGAGGGATTGGCATTTAAAGAAGCAGGATTTGGCGGGCCTGTTAAAGCAGGCGGCCCGATAAATATAGCCAGTAAAATGATGGTTATAATAGTTAGTGCGCCAAAGATCACATCCCGCCACGCTGCATAAGGCCAAAACGGGATGCCTTTTTCCATCAGCATTTGTTTATACCAGGCACGATATGTTTTTGGATCGACAAGTTGCCCAACTTTAGCGGGCTCTGAAATACCATTCCTGATAACCAGCATTAAGTGATAACCAACAAATAAGAAAATAATTGCCGGAATAATAAACACATGATAAGAATAAAAACGGCTTAGGCTATGCCCACCGATGGTATCACCTCCTAATAACAATCTTGCCGCCCACTTTCCTATAAATGGTATCCTACCCAACTGCTCTGCAGCAACCACCGACGACCATACTCCGTTTGAATCCCAGCGAAGCAATTGACCCGTAAAGCCCATGGCGATGGTCATAAAAAATAAGATCACTCCGCTGATCCAGGTCATTTCCCGCGGGTATTTGTAAGCAGCCGTGATATAAACCCGCATCATGTGGATGCTCACCATAATGATCATCGCCGATGCGCCGAAATAATGAATGCCACGCAATACATTACCGAAGGCTGCGTCATTGGTGATGAACTGCAGGGATTTATAAGCTTCGGAAGAAGACGGTTGGTATAAAAGTGATAAAGCCACTCCGGTAATCACCTGCAAAACCAAACAAAATAAAGTAGCGCTACCAAAAACATAACTCCATTTGGAGCCTGGTGGCACCGGGTGTTTGATCAGCGGCATGAAGATCTCCGTGAACCCGCTGCGGTCATCGATCCAGGCCCATATTTTCTTCAATCGTTTCATGGGTTTTTAGGCACTGATATTGGTGATTGGTATGGCAGACGTTTGTATCTCTATAGAATTTTTATTGACCCTAACCGGGTATTGAACCAAAGCTTTTGGCGGAGGCCCTGCAGCTACGGATCCGTCCTTATAATAAACGCCTCCGTGGCAGGGGCACATAAACAAATGCGCGTCCGCTTCCCATCTTACCGGGCAGCCGAGGTGCGTACAATTAGCCGAAAACGCCGTAAATTTATCTCCTTCATCCCTACGCAGCCAGGCTGCCGACTTTGAAGTTACGCCCGACCATTTTTCAGGATCGGCATTTTCAAACGTAACCAGGTTAGTTGTACCCACTTTAAAGGTTTCAAGTTCGCCTACCTTTCGCCATAGCTTAGGTGTTTTCTCAATGAGCGGGGCAAATATGGCGGCCAAAACAGGTACACCCGCTACGGCAGCTGATAAAAAACTTAATCCCAGGCTGAGCTTGATTAAGAAACTGCGCCGCTGTTCGTTTTCCGGTTCCTTTTTCAGATCATCATCTTTATTCATGTCGTATCTGGTTTATCCATCCAATTAATGCTGTAATAAATATCAATCCGCCTGCGGCAAGCACTACCCAGGTGGTCAACATGCCCCAAAAAATAAAAGCGAGCCCCATAGCCAAAAAGAAGGGCCAATAGGTCGGCTTCGGCAGTATTTCGGGCCGGGCTTTATCCCAATCCTCTTCAGGTACTATAAGTGTGTTTAATTCCTTATCTTCCGTCATGGTCAATTATTGAGGTTTTCAGTTGAATGTTTACGCTCTTTTTCGGCAGATCGGTTTCCGCAAACCACCGGTATAATAAATACAAACAGCCGCTCAGATATACAAAACAACAGGGTACCCACATAATCAGTCCGGCTGCCTGCTGATCCTGAATAAGTGAAATATTCCAGGGATTATCTAGAGGCCTATGCATCATTGTATAAAACTGCCAGGTATTAAGCGGGGCAAAAGTGATCAGCAAACCTAATAAGGAACAACTGATACAAGCTGTGAATAAATAAACGATGCCGGATAATGGCTGTAAATGTGCTGCTTTGAAAGGCCCGAATAAAGGCCAACTGAATACTATGCCGGCCAGCAGCATACTGCCGCCCTGCAATACCGGGATAAAACTAAAAGAGCCTTGCATGGCATTCATGGAGCCGTCAAATACTGCCGGTATATGCCATAACCACATGATGCCTACGCCTGACAACCAGGCCAGCCAGCTATGCCTGCTCAAAAAAGAAGATAGTTGAAATAGCCTATCATGTAAAGGCGATATATTTTGTACTTCCAAACTAATTACCAGCAAAGGCCCGCAAATCAATAAGATCACAACATGGCTGATCATGTGCGCGCTGAAATAGCGCATACCCAAATTATTAAGCGGCGAAAATTCGACCAGCAAAAAAAGAAATATGGCCAGCGAAAAGCATACAGTATGTTTAAATTCTTTAAATCCTGTAATCAAATAGTATAAATAAATGATCGCCAATATCAAAACGATGATTAATGTATCAAAATGCCATTGTTCAATAAGCGCTTTCATTTCCATAGCATTAAATTATATGGGGTAAAACGTAAACGATCAAAAACACCACAGCCCAAACGATGTCAACAAAGTGCCAATAAATACCTACCGCGCCGATCACCGAGGATTTTTTGTTGGTGTAGTCGCCTAAAAAAGTTAAACAGGTAACTATTCCAATAACAATAATACCGACAAAAACATGCAAGCCGTGAAAACCGGTAAGCGTAAAAAAGCTGGTCCCGAAAATGCTGCTGCTTACACTGATATGGCTATTCAGCAAATTCAGGTATTCCCTTCCCTGGCCCAACAGGAAAATAGCTCCTAATAAAATCGTAACGATCAGCCAGAATTTAAGCCATTTGATGTCGCCTTTATGATAATTCGCTTCGGCGCGCCAGTAGGTAAAGCTGCTGGAAAATAACAGCAGGCTAAAAATACCGGTTGTCTTTAAATCAAGGTTGAGCAGTTGATGAGATTTAAAATCCGGCGTAAATGAAAAATAAACAAATGCCATGATCAAAGCCAGGAAAAACATAGCCTCAGTACCTACGATGAGTTTAATCATCAGTTTATTTTCCATCATTACTCCTTTCTTTCCAATCAGCATCGTCCGGTCTTTTATAATCACGGAATGGCCGGGTGCTTTTTACGGGTATAACGTGTACGAAATTCTGGAGTTGCGGTGGCGATGTGGTAGTCCATTCCAGCGTATTGGCATCCCAGGGATCTCTCGCCGCTTTGTTGCCGGTCCTTAAGGCCTTCACAATAATGTATACCAACAATAATGTCGCAATGCCCATAACAAAACCTCCTGTAGTGGAGATCAGGTTTAAAATACCCCAGCCGGGCAGGTCGGGATAAGTATACACCCTGCGCGGCATTCCCATTGCTCCTAAGGCATGCTGTACTAAAAATGTAAGGTTAAACCCGGTTACAAACAGCCAGAAAAACCACTTGCTTAACTTTTCGTCCAAATTGCGGCCGCTCATTTTGGGGAACCAGTAAAATAAGCCGGAGAATAAACCAAATAGTGTTCCGCCGATGAAAACAAAGTGCAGGTGGGCCACTACATAGTAAGTGTCGGTTAATTGCCAGTCGATGGGTACCAGGGTAAAGGAGATGCCGGTTAAACCGCCGATGGTAAATTCAATCAAAAATGCGATAGCAAACATCATTGAAACCTTAAAGCGGATACTTCCGCCATGCATAGTAGCCAGCCAATTAAATATTTTAACACCTGTTGGTATACCGATCAGCATACTGCTGGCCGCAAAAAAACTGTTGACTGTATTACCTAAACCAGTTGCGAACATATGGTGCACCCAAACACCAAAAGCTAAAAGCGCAATAGCGATGCCCGACCCAATGATAAATGCATAGCCGAATATGGGTTTACGACTGTAAACCGGGAACACCTCGGAAAAGATACCAAATACAGGTAGGATGACGATATACACCTCAGGGTGACCGAACAGCCAGAATAAGTGCTGCCATAAAATAGCTGAGCCGCCGCCTTGCGCGCTGAAAAAATGCGCATGCAATTGCCGGTCAAATAAGAGCATAATCAAAGCCGCATTTAAAGAAGGGAAAGCGGCTAAGATCAGGAAGGAATTGATCAGGATCATCCATACAAACAAGGGCATCTGTTTAAGACCCATGGAGCTGATACGGTATTTAAGTATGGTTACTACAAAATTGGCAGATGCGGAAACAGTGCCTATACCCGCGAAAAGCAGGCCCGCACAGTAATAATCAATACCGGGTGATGAGGAATAGTTATACTGGTTAAGCGGGGCATAATTGAACCAGCCCGCGTCAGGCGCACCACCGGCTAAAAAACTAAAATAAAGCAACAGTCCGCCAAAAAAAGTGCACCAGAAACTGAAGGCATTTAGCCTTGGAAAGGCCATATCGTTAGCCCCGATCATTAAAGGAACAAAATAGGTGCTGAACCCAAATATTGCCGGCATCGCCACAAAAAAGATCATGGTGGTGCCATGCATAGTAAAAAGCTGGTTATACATTTCCGGCTGCAGAAAATGATTATTCGGAACAGCCAATTGAATACGTATCAGTAAAACCTCACTGCCGCCAACCACCAGGAACAATACCGATAGCCACAGGTACATAATGCCGATCATTTTATGATCAACGGAAGATATCCATTGCAATAACCCCTGGTCAGTGCTCTCGCCCACACCGGGAATGGATTGCTTTGGTTCTGGTACCTGTAATTCCTCCATTTGTTATTTCAATTGCTTTAAATAGGCGGTCAATGCACGCACACTATCAGGCCCGAAAATAAATCGGGGCATGTGTGCGCCCGGTTTAACCTTTTGAGGGTCTGTCAGCCATTTATTAATATTTTCATTTGTATTATCCATCATGCCGGTCAGCATGGTTTGCCGGCTGCCAAAATGGGTCAGGTCAGGCCCTTGCATTCCGTTTGCGGCTGTTCCCCTGATACTGTGACAATTGCTGCAAGACGCATTCATAAAAAGGGCTTCGCCGAGTTTGGCTAAGGTGTCTGTGGGTTTTACGGCGCTTAGTTCATGGCTTTTCAACCATTTTTGATAATTGTCTTCAGTTTGTGCAACAACCCTGATCCGCATCCAGGCGTGCTGCTGGCCGCAGAACTCGCTGCAAGTACCTTCATATATTCCCGGTTTATTAATGGTGACCCAAAGAAAGTTGTGCATGCCGGGTATCATATCCATTTTGCCTCCTAACGAGGGCACCCACCAGTCATGGATCACATCAGCAGCTTCCAGCTGCATTAATATTTTTTTTCCTACGGGCAGATGAATTTCATTGGCAGTATTAACTGAGGTGCCAGGATAAGAAGCCTGCCACCACCATTGGTGGCCCGTAATGATGATGTCGGGTGTATGAGTGCCACGTTCCGGCAGAATAGCACTCATCGTGTTTAGAGACCAAAAGAAAAAACCGATGACCAGAAGTAAAGGAATACCAACCATTAATATTTCCAGCTTTCTGTTTCCGGTGGTCTGTTTGGGTTCCTTGTTATTGCTTTTATAGCGATACCTGATGGTAATGAAAAGCGTTAAACCGATTATTAGAAGTAAAATACACGCCGCTGCAATTATAAAACCATAATCCAGTCCTTTGATTTTTTCAGCCTGTGGTGAGGCTGAATCAAAAATAGATTGAGATTCGTTAATTAAAAGCAGACGACCTAAACTTCCATGCATTTAAAAGGGATTTATCAACCGTAAAAAGCAGCAACCATTATTTAGAAGTTTCCGGTTAGAAAAGATTAAAAAGCGGAACCGGAGCGAAAGAAATAACCTGTTACACTAAACAACAGGCCATTGTAATAAAAGTTCTCTTTAATTTGGTTCTATTGAGGAACAAATAAATTATGCAATTCCTTTCAGCTACTTTTAAAAGCAAAAAGACATAACTAACTATATTTTTCATTCTTATTTGAAAACTTCATCTTCAAATAAACGACTATCAAACTCCATTAATTTTATCAATTATATTCTTTGCATTTATAATCGCCTCAAAATCAGTGACAAAGATCGACCGGCTACGTGTTCCTTCTACATTGGCAGAAGGCTATCCGTTGATTAACGGATGGCCTTTCTTGTTATATTGCAATATGTTTACCGTTTACGCATTATATTCTCCTTTTTTTAAAAAAATCTATATCGGCTATACTTCCGATCTCTCAAATCGCTTCCTTTCACATAACAAATTAGCAACAAAAGGGCATACTATAAAATATCGTCCATGGGTAATTACTTATACCGAAAAGCTTTCAACCAAATCCGATGCCATAAAAGAGAAAATCAACTTAAAACAGCTAATGGAAGAAAATTTATATGGGATATTATTCATGAAAAATTTGACAGCTCAGATGGTTAGAGTGTAGGATTCATATCGGCTGGCTAGCGGACGGCAGTTCGATCCTGCTCCCCTCTACTTAAAAAATCTCTCTTATGGGCTTTCCCATTTTTTTTATTATATTTAATACATGAAACACGACGATGTAGTTGCGGCCCTTAAAGTAATTGCAGATAAAGGAATGGCAATTAACATTAGCAAGGATGATTTGCAAAGTATGAAAGCGTACAATTTGATTGAAATTGCGAAAGACCAGGAAAATGAACGGTCGCCGGAATGTGCGTTAACTAAAAAAGGCAAGGTAATGCTAAAGGCAAACTCCAAATAACCACCATCATTGATACACTTCGCATTTTTTAGGCTTCGGTGGCAAATTGATGCCATGCGAAGCCCTGAGCTATAAGCTTGCGGAAGCAGGGGGAAAATCAAAAAGCCTTGAAATCAACATTTCAAGGCTTTCTAGTTCTATCCTATTTTGATCAACATAACCTTTTTTATGATTTTATAAAAGCCAACAGATCTTTATTGATGGTTGCGGCTTCTGTTGCCGGCATTCCATGCGGAAAGCCCGGGTATGAAATAAGTTTTCCGTTTTTCAAAAGCTTTACAGCCTTTGCTCCCGAAATAGGAAATGGAACGATCTGGTCATCTTCGCCATGCAGCACCAATACCGGAATATCTACACTTTTAAGGTCTTCGCTAAAATCTGTTTCTGAAAAAGCTTTAATGCCTTCAACATGTGCTTTTACTCCGCCCATCATTCCCTGGCGCCACCAATTATCTCTGATCCCTTGCGATATTTTTGCTCCCTCGCGGTTGTATCCATAAAAGGGAATGGTAAAATCTTCATAATATTGCGCCCTGTTAAATGCCGTGCCTTCACGTATTTCATCAAATACAGACATAGGAACTCCGTCCGGATTACTTTCAGACTGTACCATTATAGGTGTAACTGCGCTGATTAGCACAGCCTTGGCTACACGGCCTTTGCCATGTTTTGCAGCATAGTGAATAACTTCGCCGCCGCCGGTTGAGTGGCCAATGTGTACGGCATCTTTCAGATCAAGTGCCGCAGTAAGCTCAGCCACATCAGCTGCATAAGTATCCATATCATGCCCGCCTGAGGTTTGGGTCGATCTTCCGTGCCCGCGGCGGTCATGCGCGATAACCCTGTATCCGTGTTGCAGGAAAAACATCATCTGGGCATCCCAGTCATCGCCGGATAAAGGCCACCCGTGATGAAACACAAGAGGTTGCCCTGTGCCCCAGTCTTTGTAATAAATTTCGGTTCCGTCTTTTACTTTGATCGTACTCATTTCTTTTGATTTTGGTGATGAATAAAAAATTTGGAGAGCTGCTCTGGTGGATGTTAATGTATTATTTCATTTTTCTACACTACAAATGGTTTAGGGGTGGCAACTTGCGGATAGCACACAGATCAGGGGACAGAATCAATGCAGGCTGACGACCTAAAAATAATAAATAAAACCAGATTTTAAGCTCTTTATAATAAAATTCGAACAATAAACACAACCGGCACATCGCTTATTACGGTATTATTACCCTACCATTAAACATGTGTAATCAATTTCAACTCTGCCATAAAATAGTTCGGAAATTGCCCGGCAAGGCGATTTCATCTATACAAAAAGAAAAATCAATTTGAAGACCTTCTCTCTAAATCATCGGGCATTGTTTATTTCCATTATTTATGGTATACTTGTTTACCTTGTTAGCAAGGGTAAGGTACAATGCGGGTATAAAGTCTACAAATAGCTTTGTAAAATGAATAATTACCTTGATAAAAAGCAGAAAGATGGTGTTGAGACAGTCGCGAATAACAGTTCGTCAAAATCAGCGACAGGCAGGTCAGGGTTTTATTTACAGGATAACCGCCCACACTACCTGATTCAAAAAAAACAAGCTGCTAATCCCGCCGGGCAGCAAGCAAACGACATAATACAAAAACAGGAAAACAAAACGGGCTTACCCGATCAGTTAAAATCAGGCATTGAAAATATTTCCGGCCTGTCTATGAATGATGTACAGGTGCACTACAATTCAGATAAACCCGCACAATTAAACGCCCATGCTTTTGCCCAGGGAACTCACCTATATGCTGCCCCCGGGCAGGAAAAACATTTACCACATGAAGCCTGGCATGTAGTACAACAAAAACAAGGGCGCGTTAAACCAACCTTACAATTGAAGGGTAAGCTTAATGTAAATGACGACCCCACGTTGGAAAAAGAAGCTGACCACATGGGTCATCAGGCACTTAACGGGGCAACCACTGCCACACAATTTCATTCATTTTATACCAATACCAGTTTTGTAGCGCAGCTACTTGCGCAAGAACAAAAAACAGAATTCATTCAATTTGTTGAGAACAGGATAAAACAAATGAATGTAAAGGATGAAGCCGAAATAGCAAGGTTGAGAACAGCAGCAGAAGCCGCCGCCGCAAAACCCACTATTGATACAGCAAAGGAGGCAATGCAGCCATTCTGGGATAGTGCCTGGGCGTTACCACGTGCACTTTTGGGTGATGCTTATCTTGAAGCTAGAAAAGAGGCGCGACCGCGAAAGCCTAATTCTTCGGATGTAAGATCACGTGACGGCCGAATAAACTGTAGCGTAGTTGCGGCTGCGGCTGTTTTGGGTATTACTACCGATCAGCTATTAAAAAGGATAAACCCTGAACCCGAACCCAGTGGCGACGATGATGACGATCTCAACTATGCCGAGCCTGTTCCTAGTAACGTTGCGTTCCTTTTCGGCGAAGCAAAAAAATACACCTGGCTTGGGAGTATGAAACCAGAGTATGTTGAAAAAATGCTGGGCAAAATGGCAGATTACATACAAAAAGGAAACCCTGGAAACGATGTTGCAAAAGCGGAAGAACTTAAGAAAGAATACATGACGAGGTTAATGGGCCTGGCAGCCTCTAATGAATTAATACAGGCTAATATGGCTGCATATGTAGCAGCACAATTAGGTGAAGGCGTTAGGGTACGCAAAGGGGGCAGCCCTGCTGACATGCTTCCAATAGCAGATGGTATTGAAGACATGAAAAGATCTCCACCCGGCACACAGTTTATAGTTTTCTTTAAAGGCGTAAGTGGTGGCAAATTAGATCCACACTATGTATATGCAAATAATAAGGGTGGGAATATTCATTTTATAGATTTTCAGCCTTTCGCTCCAGGTGCCACGGAAGTGGATTCACATGCCCAAACAATAAATGCTCCTACTCCCGCGCCTTTTGCCCCACCTACGAATACGGAGCAGTTCACCTCACTTTGTTTTATGGCCTTTGAGGTTAATGCGCGCCATATTATGTCCTTTATAACTATAAGATAGTAAGGACTATTTTGTAGCATTTGGCTAATATTTAACCAAAGGGGGCTATGCATTCTAAAAATGATTATATAGCTTGACTTCAAGTTCATAACCCTTTTCTAATCTGTTAACCTAGGTTTGTATAAACTTTCGCTTACAGGGCGTGTTTAACAATATAAAACAGAGAAACAATGGAAATAAAACGCAGTGGATCACAGCCCTCAGGTAAAGGTCCGCCGAATATTTTACCGGAACAGTACGCATCGACCCACTTTTTAACCCACCTGAACCTGCGCGTGTGGCTATGGCCCTGGTTACTTTTGAGCCGGGTGCCCGCGCTGCATGGCATACTCATCCGCTTGGCCAAACCTTAATTATTACCGCGGGCAGTGGCTGGGCACAGCGCGAGGGCGGAAAAACCGAAGACATTCACCAGGGAGATGTCATCTATTTCGAGCCCGGCGAAAAACATTGGCACGGCGCTACGGCTACCACAGCTATGAGCCATATCGCCATCCAGGAAAAACTGAATGGTTCGCCTGTGGATTGGATGGAACAGGTAACCAACGAAGAATATCATAGCTCAAATCAATAAAGAGAAAAGATATGCATTAGAAGAAAACACTAGCGTTACCAAAAAATTGAACTTGCAGCGGCCGGGCTATAAAGCCGCAATCATGAACTTACATTTAACGGGGCCGAAAAGCGGGTACAAAACGCCCAGAAAATCATTAACACCAACTGGACCAATTACAAGCTTATCTATCTTACACCCGAAGAGAACTATTGGTTAAACAAACCGAGGTGTTAAAACTGCGTACCGATGAGGTAAATAAAAATCTTGAATACATTCGTTCTAAAAAAGATACGGCGCGCTCGATGCGATAATAAAAACTGATTGTTCTATCGACTCCTACCCTTTTGTTGTAAAAGTGACCCAGTTAATGGAGTTACAAGTGCGGGTTGGAAAGGAAGTATTTAATAAGAACAAGGACGTATATCAAAATACCTCAAAAAAGTTTCCCTTTTAATTTTACTTGCTTTAACCATAGTTCTTTCACTTTCGTTTTATATCATAAGAAACATCAAAGATTTAATTAAGGATATAATGACTATCCGGTTGTTGTAACAAAACTTCAAAATAAATTTACTTTGTATATAAATCAAACTTACCTTCACGGGAAAATCGCAAAACCTTGTTAACGCACAAGGTCAATCGTTCACCTCTTAAAACCATTAAGATGAGGCAGATTAAAAAAGATAGATACGTCTATCTATTTGCGAAGTTCCTTACTGAAGGCAGTTTGATTATCATTAAACACTTTTTTAAGTAACTATTTCCCTAATCATGTTAAAATGGTTAGGGTTTTTTGTTTTGTTAACTAAATATAAATAGAAGCTTTTTTATAAAAGAATAAGTTTTAAAACTGGTTTGTTATTATTCCTTTTATTATTTACTTTGATCTAATTATAATAGCGAACTCGTTTAAGTCACCGAACCGTCGAAATTTCAGGACTATAAACATACGAGGGATGATTTTGCCGTACGCCATAGCGTGGGGTTTATCACTTTCGTATGTACGCTTTTCGACGGGCGTGGTGACTTGGTGAGGCTCCACGCTTACTTTTTATGTCACCAAGGATAGGAGCTAATTGGTATATTCTCTCTTTACTCCTGTTCACCTTCTTCAAAAGGTACAATACAATGGAGAGATAAACCGCCTTGTCATTCATGCGCTTATTTATTAAATAGTTCATCTAATCAAAAAATAACATTTGTAGTCAAAAGCATTTATACCAAAGCTGATGGTACAGAGTCAGAAAATACATATGAACAACCTGTTGGACCTCAAGAAGAAGCTGTTTTAGGTTGTGATAGAGACTATCCAGATACAACTACTAAAATTGATTTTCAGATAGTAAGTGCTTATATTAAAAATTAACCCTTTAACTTTAATACTATGAAACCGAATTTAACACCTGAACAAAAACTATGGTTTGAAAATGAATTTATCAAACTAATTTATGAATCTTCAAAGGAAGTGCAAGATTTATGGGAGTCAGATCCTCATATCGGCTGGTCAATTTCAAATGAACCTGTAATACCAAATGGTATTGAAAATAAACTTATAGGGATATTAGCAGATTCTTATACAATTATTTGGAATAAACTGAATGATAGGCGTATTTAATATCGGATATCACCTGCTAACGTTATTGAGTAAACGGAAGTTTCGTAAGGGTTACCAGTACTGCCTATTGATAATTTTTTAACTTCTTGAACATCATTCTTTGTATTTGGAACAGGAATATATACAATTATATCCTCCTGTTCCAATAATTTATATGCTAATTCATGTGCTGTCATACCTAAATTTACCTATTTTACTTTTTTATAAAGAAACTACCCCTAATACCAAGTATCGTTAATACCTGCTGTTATCATTCTATCAAAAAGGTCTGATTTAAAATTACGGC
>Ga0302301_1000092_pt1 | contig 84066 bp, 85 predicted proteins | sample III_Palsa_E1_2_FD_194544 | JGI IMG/M metagenome (GOLD analysis project Ga0302301, IMG submission 194544) | Peat permafrost microbial communities from Stordalen Mire near Abisko, Sweden - III_Palsa_E1_2 | ecosystem: Environmental > Terrestrial > Soil > Palsa > Peat permafrost | place: Sweden... | reverse complement strand
AAGAAGAATTATTTTTTAATAATTGCGGAATAATTTTAAAATGCGACAAATTGTATTTATTTTTGGATAAATGTCGTATAAGAAGAAGCATACTGAAGAATTTGTGGTTAATGAACCTGTGGGTTTATATATAACCAAGCCATCATCAAATTTATTCTATTGGCTATTAGGCGGCGGCCAAAATATAACCAGTGATTATGATGTTTTACAGTTAAGCCGTAATGGGTTACCAAAAAACATGTTGTTGATGCTGGCTCAAAAAATATCTATTACTATTCAGGAATTGGCTAATATTATGCACATCTCCGAACGTACTTTGCAGCGTTATGAGGGCGACGCAATCGTCAAATCTGAATATGCTGAAAAAGCTGTTGAATTGGCCCGCCTTTATACCCGCGGCGAAGAAGTATTCGGTTCCATAGATAAATTTAAGTTATGGATGAAAACGCCACTAATTGTTTTTAAAGGAGAAACTCCGTTGTCTCTTTTAGATACCTCTGCAGGTTTTAATATTGTTTTCAGAGAGTTAGGCCGCATTGAACACGGCATTTTTGTCTAAATGATTCTCTATCGTATAACCCGGAAGAATTTTGCTGACCTGGCTGGTAATGGTTCACGTTTATATGGCGGTAGATGGAATAATGAGGGCTTACCTGCTATATATTTAGCATCTTCCAGATCTTTAGCTATACTAGAGTCACTTGCACACATAGTTCCTACAAACATTCCTAATGACTTATGTATGATGTTGGTTGATGTACCCGATAATGTGGCTGAGATAGACACGGATACTTTACCACAAAATTGGGAAAGCTATGATGATCAATATTTTCTTAAACGAATAGGAGATAACTTTTTGCAAAAGAAAGAAAAACTCTTACTTAAAGTACCTTCAGCAATTGTAAAAGAAGAGTTTAATTTTTTATTTAACCCACTTCAACATAGAGCTACTGAAGCTAAAATTAGCTCCATCGAGATTTTTACATTCGACGTAAGACTGCTAAAGTAATAAGTGCCTACAAATCGTTTAACAACTCTAATTTCTTAGCATTATATTCTTCTTGCGAGATAAGGCCGTTATCAAACAGAGTTCTTAGTTTTTTTAGCTTTTCAGTTAATTCATCCGGCTTTGGTGCAGGTTCTTCATGAATGATGGCAGCAGGAGCAGGTTGTTGTGCAACAGGTTGAAATGCAGCCATGGCAGCAGGTGCTTCAAACTGTAAAGCTCCGGATTCTGCACGTTTTTCTTCCAATTCGCGCAAGCGACGGGCTTCGCGCTCGGCTTCTTTGCGTTCCTGTGCATATTGGTACAGTTTGCGGGCTTGTACCTTTGGCAGGTAATCAACACCCATCTCAGCACCGCCGGTAGTTTTTACGCTAAATATGGCACCTATAATTTCTTCTTTGGTGTAAACATCAATAATGTCCTTCCATACAAAATCAACAAATTTAATGGACAAGCCTAAGTTGGCTGGTTCAAAAAATAATACGCGTTTGTTGGTAAGCGCAATACAATCAGGCAAAATATTAACCAGGGGCTTTTTTTGAACTGCTATGTATAATATCTCTTCGCCAGTAGTAAGCAGGTCGGTTAAGCGTAAATAAACTTTCTCAACCGTTTTAGGGTCCTGCTCGTCGTTCAAAAATTTGTCGATCATAGTATTGCTGTTATTATATATGCAAAAATAAAAATATTATGTTATTTACAGGTTAAGTTTTACGCGATCAGCAAATTACAGCCGCGAATATCGGCATTATCAAACCTGCCCAATACCTCGAATGAGCCATCAGCATAAACTTTCCCCAGATCCTGCGTGGCTATAAAGGCGCATGAATTAACATTTGCAAGGTCGATAATGTTTATACCACCGGCTTTATCGCCTTTTATCAACGTCACAGGGTCATTGGTATCGCGGGTAATTATCCGCATCCAGGGCGGGCAGTTAAAGATGCCATTCCCTTTGGAATAAGCCTGTGAAAGCAATTCCGTCATTCCATATTCAGAGTGTATAGTATCAACGCCAAAACCTCTGCACAATTGTTCATGCAATTCTTCGCGGATCATTTCTTTGCGCTTACCCTTCATACCGCCGGTTTCCATCACGATCAGTTCAGGGAAATTAATTTGATATTGTTCTACAAAATCAAGCAAAGCGAAGGTTACGCCAATTAGCAGGGTAGGTTTATTGGCCTGCTGTTGTTTTTTAAGCTGTTGATAAAGTTCATCGTGATTATACAGAAAAAACCCGCTATCGGGGTTGTCTGATTGCCGGATCAGATCTTCAGCCATATAAATAAGTGATGAACCTTCGCGCTCAAGATAAGACGGCAGCAGAGCCAGAACGGTATAGTTCTTAATATCGCCATAAAACAACTCGAATGCTTTACGAAAGCTTGCTTCATACCATCTTACATCAGTAACCGGATGGCGACTGGTAACCATACCTGTGGTGCCCGAACTGGTGAATGTGATCTGCACAGCATCATCAGTGCTTACTATGGTATGTGATTTAAAAAATTCAATCGGCAGAAAGGGAATATCATCAATATGCTGAACTGCTGCAGCATCAATTTTTAAACCCTTGATAAACTCGCGATAAACAGTACATGCCGAAGCCTGATGCCGGAACACCTGCAAGGCAACGTTACTAAACTGTTCATCATTAGTTATTGAAAATACTTGTTCTTTACTCAAACTCATTAGCGGCAAAGATAAGGAGGAGAATTAAGAATTAAGAGTAAGGAATCAGGATGTGAGAATCAAGATTATAGTATTATGTTTTTCTTGCTCTATTCTTAATTTCCTGCTCTTTATCAACAAACAATTAACCTGTTATATAGTTATTTAATTAAAACTTACATAAAAAACATTTAACATTTTAGCTATGAAAACATTAAAATTTTTAGGACTCCCGCTTTTATTAAGCCTGTTCATTGTGTTAGCGTCGGCTACTGACGTAAGTAAGGAAACGGAAAGGATAAATAAATCAAGTGAGATAATTAAAGCCTTTACCGGCAAAAGTGAAACTATACCATATGAACTGATAGAAAAATACAATGGTTTAGTGATTATCCCGGATTTGATAAATGCTGGTTTCGTAGTTGGCGGTAAGCGTGGCAAAGGCATTGCTATGGTAAAACTACCTGACGGCAGATGGAGCGATCCTGTTTTTGTTACGCTAACAGGTGGTAGTATTGGCTTCCAGATTGGCGTTCAATCTGTCGACCTGATATTGGTTTTCCGCCATAGCAGCGTATTAACTAAGGTTAAAAATGGTGATTTTACTATTGGTGGCGATGTTTCGGCAGCCGCCGGGCCGGTTGGTCGCAGCACATCAGCTAATACCGACATAAAGCTACAAGCAGAGGTTTATTCTTACTCACGCAGTCGCGGCTTGTTTGCCGGTATAAGTGTTAATGGCGCGAACCTGTCAATTGATAAAAGTGCCGATGCCAACTTTTATGGTAAAGAATATACCTCTCAGGACATATTTGGCGACGGTAAAAGCACTACTGATGCTGTACATATGCTAAAAGAAAGCTTAGCCGCTTTGCAGGCTAAAAAATAAAATCATTAATTTATTAAACAGGCTGATGCCCGGTTGTGTGAACAGCCGGGCATTTTTGTAGGTTGAAAATCGAAAATTCCTATTTGTTACAATAAGATATGTTTAATTCAACTCAAAAATATTCTCACCCATATTCCAAAAAACTATACCTTAGTGTCAGATGTACAATGTTACAATGAACACTATAAAAGCCTGTATTTTTGATCTTGACGGAGTAATAGTTGATACCGCTGTGTATCACTACAAAGCATGGAAACGCTTAGCCAACCAAATGGGCTTTGATTTTACTGAAGAGCAGAACGAAAAACTAAAAGGAGTGAGCCGCGTCCGCTCGCTCGAACTGATATTACAGTGGGGCGGTGTTACCAAAACCGATGCCGAAAAGGAAGAACTCGCTACCCAGAAAAATACCTGGTATGTTGATATGATCAGCCATATGACACCTGCCGAGATACTACCCGGTGCAAAAGAGTTTGTACAAACCTGTAGAGATGCAGGCATAAAAACTGCTTTAGGGTCGGCTAGTAAAAACTCCATGATGATACTGGAAAAGATAGATATGGTAGATTTATTTGATGCCATTATTGATGGCAACAAAGTATCCAAAGCCAAACCAGATCCCGAAGTATTTTTAAAAGGTGCCGAAGAAGTGGGTATTGCACCAGCCAACTGTGTAGTATTTGAGGATGCGATTGCAGGTATTGAAGCTGCCATAGCCGGAGGGATGAAATCTGTAGGTATTGGTTCGCCAGAAGTGCTTGGCGAGGCCAACCTGGTGGTAAACGGGTTAAATGAAATGAACTTAGAAAAACTGGAAGCGTTATAAAACTATGTCATTGCTGCTTACCTCCTCGCAATAACAAATTAGATATATGAAAGACTACATAAAAATTGATGAGTGGAAGATAATTGAAGAAGGTTTCGACCCGCATCATAATAAGATCTCTGAAAGTATATTTAGCCTGGGTAATGGCCGGATGGGTCAGCGGGCTAATTTTGAGGAGGCCTATTCAGGTGAAACATTGCCAGGCAATTATGTAGCCGGGGTTTATTATAATGATAAAACCCGCGTTGGCTGGTGGAAGAATGGCTATCCCGAATATTTTTCAAAAGTATTAAATGCAGCCAACTGGATCGGTATTAATATATTGATAGACGGCGAACAACTTGACCTGGCTAAATGTGAAGTAAGCAATTTTCGCCGCGAACTGAACATGAAGGCTGGATATCTGCAAAGGAACTTCACTGCGAAAAACAGTTCAGGTAAAATAGTTGAGGTTGAAGCTATTCGTTTTTGCAGCATGGCCGATGATGAAGCTGGCGCTATAAAATATACCATTACCCCAAAAAACTTTAGCGGCGCTATTACCATAACGCCTTTTATTGATGGCGATGTAGTGAACCAGGATGCTAATTACGATGAAAAGTTTTGGGACGAAGTAGCAAAAGACTGCTGGGAAAACGGATGCTATGTTCACATGCGCACCAAAAAAACCGGCTTTGATGTAGTAACCGGCATGCAGTTCAGTATTTGGCAAAGTGGACAGGAAGTTAAAACTGCAGGGAAAATCATCCAAAAAGAAAAGTACGTCGGTACAAAAATTCAGATAGCCGCGAAGCAAAATGAGCCTGTAACCATCATAAAGTATGCTGCCAACCTATCGTCACAAAACTATAAGGTTGATGAGCTGATAACTAATTTAAAAGCTACTTTAAGTCGTGTAAACAGCAAAGGTTTTGATACCATGCTTGCCGAGCAAGCTGCTGCCTGGGCCGAAAAGTGGAAGCATAACGATATTGTTATTGAGGGCGATGCATCGGCACAACAGGCTATCCGTTTTAATATTTTTCAGCTCAACCAAACTTATACGGGCGAGGATGACCGCCTGAACATAGGCCCTAAAGGTTTTACCGGGGAGAAATATGGCGGCGTAACTTATTGGGATACCGAGGCTTATTGTGTGCCGTTTTATCTTTCAACCGCTGAACAAAAGGTGACTAAAAACCTACTGCTATATCGTTATAAACAGTTAGATAAGGCGTATGAAAATGCCGCTATGTTAGGTTTCGGAAATGGTGCCGCGCTGTATCCAATGGTAAGTATTAACGGGGTAGAATGCCATAACGAATGGGAGATTACTTTTGAGGAACTGCACAGAAATGGGGCCATTGCCTATGCCATATTTAATTATGTGCGCTATACCGGCGATGAACCTTATTTAGTTGACTACGGCCTCGAAGTATTGATCGGTATTGCCCGGTTTTGGTCGCAAAGGGTTAGCTGGTCGACGCAGAGAAATAAGTATGTGATGCTGGGCATAACCGGCCCGAATGAATATGAAAATAATGTAAATAACAACTGGTACACCAATACTTTAGCTACCTGGTGCATGCAATATACCATGCAGGTAATGGAAAAGGTTAAAACAATGGATGCTGATAAATACACACAGCTTTTAACCAGATTAAACTTTAACGAGCCACATGAAACCGCAAAGTTTAGCCACATCATCGAAAACATGTATTACCCGTATGACGAGCAGCATAATGTATTTATGCAGCAGGACGGGTATCTGGATAAAGAGCAAATACTGGTAAAAGATCTACCTGCTGCTGATCGCCCGCTGAACCAGAAATGGAGCTGGGATAGGATCCTCCGCTCATGCTTTATTAAACAAGCCGATGTTTTACAGGGGATCTACTTTTTTGAGGATAAGTATGATATAGATACCATTCGCCGTAATTTTGATTTTTATGAGCCGCGTACAGTGCATGAATCGTCATTGTCGCCATGCCTGCATGCTATTTTGGCTGCCAAATTGGGCGATGAGGCTCGCGCTTATGAATTTTACCTGCGAACTTCGCGCCTTGACTTGGATGATTATAACAACGATACCGAAGATGGTTGTCATATCACCTCAATGGCAGGTACGTGGATGTCGGTTGTGGAAGGCTTTGGCGGTATGCGGGTGCGTGATGGAAAATTATCCTTTCAGCCATTCTTGCCGGGTAAATGGACCTCGTTCTCATTCCATGTTGGTTTCAGAGGCAGTTTGCTGAACGTTAAAGTGAGCAAGCAAGGTGTACAGATCAAAAATCTTTCAGCTATAGAAACTACTGTTTTAGTACAAGGCAAAGAATACGCCGTAAAAGCAAATAGCGAGGTAGTAATATAAAAGCAATAACATAGGCCTGTGCGATTCCCCTCTTGAAACGCCCAAACAATAGTTTATCATCTCCGTTTCAAGTATCGGCACTTACAAATAACAACAAAACGACCAATGGGATCATCTACAGATAAACTCATCATTTACCAGCTACTGCCACGTTTATTTGGCAATGCCAATACCACCAATAAATTCTATGGATCAATAGAAGAGAATGGTTGTGGCAAGTTCAACGATATTACCGACGTTGGTTTAATGGAAATAAGGAAAATGGGTTTTACCCATATTTTTTATACCGGGGTAATAGAACACGCTACCATGACCGACTATACTAAATTCGGCATAAAACTGGATGACCCGGACGTAGTAAAAGGTAGGGCAGGGTCGCCTTATGCAATAAAGGATTATTATGATGTTGATCCTGATCTGGCAGTTGATGTAAATAATCGAATTGGCGAATTTGAGGAATTAGTAAAGCGCACGCACGCTAACGGGCTTAAAGTGATCATTGATTTTATACCCAATCATGTTTCGCGCACTTATGCGTCTGATGCCAAACCTGCCGGAGTACGTGATATTGGTGAGGATGATGATAAAACCAAGGCTTTTGATGCTAAAAATGACTTTTATTATATACCCGGACAGGCATTTGTAGTCCCGGCTGGTTATAATCCCGGAGGCGACGAATTTACCAGTCCGCTAAAGGATGGCAAGTTTGACGAGAACCCTGCTAAGGCTACCGGGGATGCTTTTACCGCTTCACCATCAATTAACAACTGGTTTGAAACAATAAAGCTGAATTACGGGCTCGATTGCCTTGATAATTACAAAACCTATTATGATCCCATACCCCCGCTATGGAATAAACTGTATGATATTTTAGATTACTGGAGCAATAAAGGCGTTGATGGTTTTAGGTGTGATATGGTTGAGTATGTGCAGGTTGAGTTCTGGGGTTGGCTGATTCCAAAGTTAAAAACCGCGCATCCCGGACTGATATTTATAGGCGAAGCTTATCATTTCTCCTTATATGGAAAATATATTAATGATGGAAAGTTTGATTATCTGTATGATAAAACAGGATTGTATGATGCCGTAAAAAAACTAACCCGCAATGAACCCGGTGCTACCACCTGGGGCATTAACAATGTGTGGAACAACGAAACAAAAGGGATTGATCAGCACATGCTCCGCTTTATGGAAAATCATGACGAAGAGCGTATTGCCAACCCATCTTTTGCAGGGAATTCATGGTTAGCTGTGCCGGGCATGATTGTCACGGCTACTTTAAACGCCGGCCCCGTGATGATTTATTCAGGGCAGGAAGTTGGTGAGCCTGCCGTTGGTCCGAAAGGTTTTGGCGGCGACCCGCGTACCAGTATATTTGATTATTGCGGTGTTCTAGAGCATCAGAAATGGTTAAACAATGGCAAATTTGATGGCGGCCAGCTATCGGCAGAGCAAAAGGATCTGCGTGATTTTTATAGCAAGCTATTAAATACTGTAAACAATAATGAGGCATTAAACGCTGGCGAATTTTATGAACTGATGCTGGCTAATCAATACCAGTCGGGTTTTGATCAAAGCCTGTATATTTATCTCCGTTATACCAACAATCAGCGTATATTGGTCATTACCAATTTTAACCGGAGTGAACGGAATATAACGGTCAAACTATCGGATGATTTAGTTAATAAATTGAATTTAAACGGTAGTATTGAATTTACTGATCTGTTGAGTGGTACAAAGTATAATACACAGGATATTTTGCAAGGGCTTAGCGTTAATTTGCCACCTTCAAGCGGATTGTTATTGGAATTTAGTTAGTCATTAGTCACTGGTCATTAGTTATTTGTTTTAATATGAGTAATCGTATAGAGGATTTAGAAATATATGTATTGTCTGAACTATTTGCAAATGAAGTGTGGGCTCTAGTATTAAAATAGGATTATTTTGCAAAAGATACAATTGGTAAACAAGTTATAAGATCAGCCGATTTAATAAGTGCCAATATTGCTGAAGGTTTTGGAAGATTTCATTATAAAGACAACAAGAATTTTTGTTACTTCAGCCGCGGATCAATTATTGAGACTAAAAGCTGACTGAAAAAGGCAAATGAAAGAAGTTTAATATCTGGCGATCAGTATCAAGTTCTTTTTCAACAACTTGAGCTCATCTATATTAAACTTAATGCATATATAAGATTTATAGGCAAAAATATTGTCTAAATTTATAACCAATATTAAAGGCAATAACCAATGCCTAAGAATAAACCTAATTAAGGTCTAATGACCATTGACTAATGACCAATGACTAGAACACATAAGATTGTCCAAAAACCAAGATTATCTTTTTGGCAGATATGGAATATGAGCTTCGGCTTTTTGGGGATACAATTTGGCTTTGCTCTACAAACCGGTTATGCCAGTCGCATACTCGAAACTTTTGGTGCCGACGTTGGCAACCTGTCATTGTTTTGGTTGGCAGCGCCGCTTACAGGCATGATTATCCAGCCCATCATTGGTTATTATAGTGATCGTACCTGGAATCGTTTAGGCCGCCGCCGTCCTTATTTTTTAACCGGGGCATTATTATCGGGCTTAGCATTATGCTTTTTGCCTAATTCATCAGGTTTGGCGTTTCTGATTCCCCCAATTATAGTAGGTGCCGGTATGCTGATGTTGATGGATGCCTCATTTAATGTGGCTATGGAGCCGTTCAGGGCTTTGGTTGCCGATAATTTACCCGATAGCCAGCATAATATGGGCTTCTCGCTGCAAACCTGCCTTATAGGTGTGGGCGCAATAATAGGTTCTGCGTTACCCTCTGTTTTGGCTAATTGGTTTCATGTGCCTGCAACAGCAGCTAAGGGTATTGTTCCTGATAACTTATTATTCTCATTTTATTTTGGTGGGATAATACTGATAGCTTGTATTGTATGGACGGTTGTAAAAACAAAAGAATACCCGCCCGAAGTATATGCCACGTTCCATGAAGACGAGCCGGAAGAATCTGTGAAAAAAAGCGGGCTGTCTGAATTTTTCTACGACCTGAAAAATATGCCAAAAACCATGAAGCAGCTGGGCGTAGTGCAATTTTTCTCGTGGTTCGCGCTTTTTTCAATGTGGGTATTCACCACATCAGCCATCGCCGATCATGTTTACCACGTACCTGCTGGTGACACCTCATCAAAAGCATTTAATGATGCCGGAAATTGGGTAGGCACCATGTTTAGTGTATATAATGGGGTATCAGCAATATATGCCTTGTCATTACCGTGGATAGTAAAAAGGATCAACCGCAAGCGTACTCACGCTTTTTCATTAGCAATGGGCGGCATTGGTTTAATATCTATATTCTTTATTCAAAATCATTACCTGTTGCTGCTGCCAATGGTGGGTATTGGCTTAGCTTGGGGCAGTATTCTGGCAATGCCTTATGCTATATTATCCAGTTCCATCCCTGCCAAAAAAATTGGCGTATACATGGGTTTGTTTAACTTTTTTATCACCTTTCCCCAAATTGTAAACAGTTTAACGGGCAGCTTAATCATAAAGTATTTATTCCATAGTCAGGCAATTTATGGGTTGGTAATGGCTGGTGTATTTATGTTTTTAGCGGCTTTCTCAGTGCTTTTTGTTGAAGACGGGAAGAAGATAAATATCATTGAAGCAGCCTGATACAGTCATTGGGTCATTGGTCATTGAGTCATTAGTTAATAGCTGACCAGTGTATATTAAAAGCATTGTCATTCCAAGGGACTCTCTACACTAATGCCCACAGAAAAAATGACCCAATGACCAATGACTGCGTAGCAAATGACAGCGCAGCAAATGACCAATGACAGTGCAGCAAATGACAACGCCGTGAAATGACCATTTTGGTGCAATATGGGTTTTCATTTTAAAGCAGATAATTGTATATTGCGTATAGCAAGGTGCTAGTGCGGTGTTTTTTAATTGCTAATTATTTTAATGGAAGAAAATATACTAAATACAGAGCTGTTGATCAATAAGTTACTTGAGGAAGAAGAAGAGTTTCATCACGTAAATAACCCTGCAGCTGATATAAAGCCTGTCATAAAAAAATACCTCGGCATTGCTACACATGCGGAGCAATCGGGCAATAAATTCTATTTTACTGATGGCGATGCCAAAGTAGAGTTGGTGGTAGTTACTGATGAAATTATAAGGGTAAGGTTAGCGCCGCATGGCGTTTTCCTGGAAGAGTTCTCTTACGCTGTGCCTAAACTGGAACATAAAGATGCTAAGTTTACTTTGCTTGAGAACGATCTGGAATATTGTGTTACCACCCGTGTGGTAAGCTGCCATATCCGCAAAAAAGATTTCTTCATATCGTTTTCTGATAATGATAACCATGTTACCAGTGCCGATGCGGTATCAATGCACTGGGAAGAAAATATAAAATTTGGCGGTTACTACGTGTTCTGTACTAAAACCTGTGCTGCCGAAGAAAGTTTCTTTGGCCTGGGTGATAAACCCACAGAATTTAACCTGCGTGGCAAACGCCTAAAAAATTGGAATACCGATGCCTATTCCTTTGCCTGGAACCAGGACCCGCTTTATCGCAGCATCCCGTTCTATATCAGCTTAAACGAAGGTATTGCTCACGGTATTTTTTTCGACAATACCTTTAAGGCGCAGTTTGATTTTGGGGCCGAAGATAAAACCAAAACCAGTTTTTGGGCCGATGGAGGTGAGTTGCAATACTACTATATCCACGGCCCGCATATGATGGATGTGGTAAAAAGCTACCATACTTTAACCGGAACACACCCTATGCCGCCACTTTGGGCATTGGGTTACCACCAATGCCGCTGGAGCTATTATCCTGAGGCTAAGGTTCGCAAAATAACCAATGGTTTCCGCGAGAATAAAATTCCTTGTGATGGTATCTACCTTGATATTGATTACATGGATGGCTACCGCTGCTTCACCTGGAATCGTAAATATTTCCCCGATCCTAAAAAAATGATCAGCGAATTGGCAGCCGATGGTTTTAAAACGGTGGTGATCATTGACCCGGGTATTCGTGTGGATGATAATTATTCAGTATTTAAAGAGGGAAAGGAAAACCGTTATTTCTGCCGCCGATGCGATGATTACTTTATGGAGGGCCATGTGTGGCCGGGCCGTTGCCAGTTTCCTGATTTTACCAACCCCGATGTACGTACCTGGTGGGGTGGTTTATTTGATGAACTGGTTGAAATGGGCGTAGCCGGCGTTTGGAATGATATGAATGAGCCCGCTGTATTTGGCGCAGGCACTTTCCCTGATGATGTGCGCCATCAGTATGATGGTTTCCGCGGATCGCACCGCAAAGCGCATAACATTTACGGTATGCAAATGGTACGCGCCACCTATGAGGGTTTACGCAAGATCATGAAAAATAAACGCCCTTTCACTATAACAAGGGCAGGCTACTCGGGCGTGCAACGTTTTTCATCAGTATGGACTGGTGATAACGTGGCCTCATGGGAGCATTTGAAATTGGGTAATATACAATGCCAGCGTTTATCAATCTCCGGCATCTCATTTTGTGGTACAGATATAGGTGGTTTTAGCGGCGAGCCTGATGGTGAGCTATTTACCCGCTGGATACAGATGGGAACGTTCTCGCCATTTATGCGCGCGCACTCCGCCGGTGATACCAAGGAGCGTGAACCCTGGAGTTTTGGCGAACCGTTTACTGCCATCAATCGCAAATTTATTGAGCTGCGTTACAGGCTGATCCCTTATTTATATTCAACTTTTTGGGAGCATCATCGTTATGGCTTCCCGATACTTAGGCCGGTGGTAATGCAGGAGCAGGAAGAACTGTTGAACCATTTCCGACAGGATGAATTTACCTATGGCGATAAAATACTCGTTTGCCCGGTGCTTGAACCTGGTCAAACCAGCAGGAATGTATACTTGCCGAAAGGCAAATGGTATGATTTCTGGTCGAATGAACTGGTTGATGGTGGTAAAGAAGTAAATGTTGCCACCCCACTCGATATTATACCGATCTTTGTTAAAGCAGGCTCAATTATTCCCGAATACCCGGTTATGCAATACATTGGCGAAAAGGAAATTGAAGAAGTTAAGCTGAATGTTTATTACAGCGATTATGAAGTAAATTCGTTCCTGTTTGAAGATTACGGCGAAACCTTTGCCTACGAACAGGATATTTACCTTGAGAAAAAATTTGTGGTTAATGGAGATGCTAAAACCTTCACCATACAACAAAGCATGGAAGGTTTATACACTCCGCGCTATGATAGTTATCGCTTTAACCTGGTCGGCTTACCATTTAAACCAAGTAGAATAGTTGGCGATGGCAAGGAGATTGCCAATTTTACCATAAATAAAAATAAAGTAGTTGAATTTAATTTCAGCAAAAACTTTAAACATATTGAGATTTATAAGTAATATGAATCAAGAGCCAAGAAACAAGGAAACAGGTGAATAAATAGTTTTTACCTTTCTTCTTGATTCTTGGCTCTATCATCTTGATTCTTAATTATTAGTATATTTGATATTTATAAAACCAATTCTCCTCAAAAAGGTTAAACCAATGGCTATAATGGCCACCTTGTTATGGCAAAAAAACTTGAGACCACCCCCGAAATACCTAAGGATAAACCTGCAAAAAAAATAAAGGCTACTGCTCCAAAATCTACTGAAAAAGCAAAAGCTGTTCCGGCAAAAACTAAGGCTGCAAAAGAAAAAACAACTGTTCAGGCTCCGCAAAACGAAGTGCTTGGCAATGTTATACCCTATAGCCGTTTTACTGATTTTGATGTTGATCTTTTTAAGGCAGGTAAGCATTTTAAGTTGTATGAAAAGTTCGGCGCGCATGTTGTTGAATACAAAGGCGTAGTAGGTACTTACTTTTCAGTTTGGGCACCAAATGCACAATACGTTGCTGTAATAGGTAATTTTAACGGCTGGAACCGGGGTTCACACTCGCTGAATGCCCGGTGGGATGCTTCAGGGATATGGGAAGGTTTTATCCCCAATGTGGGCGTTGGCGAAACCTATAAATACTACATCAAATCATCCACAGGCGAAGACCTTGAAAAAAGTGATCCGTTTGCCTTACGTTGGGAATTACCGCCACACACGGCTTCAATCGTAGTCGATACTTATTACGAATGGAAAGATAAGGAATGGATGGCTAAACGCTATCAGCATAATGCATTGGATAAACCCTATTCGGTTTATGAAATGCACGTTGGTTCATGGGCGCGTAATCCTGAAAGTCCGGATGAATTTCTGACCTATCGTCAGCTAGCAGCTACATTGGTTCCGTACATTAAGGAAATGGGCTTTACTCATGTGGAGTTTATGCCGATAATGGAACATCCGTATTACCCAAGCTGGGGCTACCAGATCAGCGGGTTTTATGCTGCTTCTTCACGCTATGGTTCACCGCAGGACCTGATGTATCTGATCGAAGAACTGCATAAGGCAGATATAGGTGTAATACTCGATTGGGTGCCTTCGCATTTCCCTGGTGATGCACATGCCTTATATAATTTTGATGGCACGCACTTATATGAGCATGCCGATATGAAGAAAGGCTTTCATCCTGATTGGAAGTCATACATATTCAATTATGGGCGAAATGAGGTTCGTGCGTTTTTAATAAGCAATGCCTTATTTTGGTTGGATCGTTACCATGTTGATGGTTTACGGGTTGATGCTGTAGCATCAATGCTTTATCTCGATTATTCGCGCAAAGAAGGAGAATGGGATGCCAATATTTATGGTGGTAACGAGAACCTTGAAGCTATATCCTTACTAAAAGAATTTAACGAAGCGGTTTACAGTCATTTCCCTGATGTTCAAACCATCGCCGAAGAATCAACGTCGTTTACAGGGGTTAGTCGCCCGGTATTTCTCGGTGGTTTAGGTTTTGGCATGAAGTGGATGATGGGTTGGATGCATGATACCATAAAGTATTTTTCCGAAGATCCGATCAATCGCAAATATCATCATAACCAGATCACATTTAGTTTGATATACGCCTTTACTGAAAACTTCATGCTGCCTTTTTCACATGATGAGGTAGTTTATGGCAAAGGATCAATGCTGCGCAAAATGCCGGGCGATGAATGGCAGCAGTTTGCCAATTTGCGACTGGTTTTTAGCTTTATGTTTACCCATCCGGGCACAAAATTGCTCTTTATGGGTGCTGAATTTGGCCAGGGTACAGAATGGAATTACCAGGAATCATTACCGTGGCATGTGCTGGAATATTCTAATCACGTGGGGATAAAGGAAACTGTTAAGGCATTGAACAAATTATACAAATCGGAGCCTGCTTTATATGAAAAAGCATTTGATGGGTCAGGTTTTGAATGGATTGACGGTGGTAATGCCAATGATTCAGTATTGATATTTAGTCGTAAAGGTTACGATGCTGTTAATGACCTGGTGATCGTATTGAACATGACCCCGGTTGTTCGTTATGATTTCCGTGTAGGGGTTCCTGAATCTGGTAATTGGAAAGAGATCTTCAACTCCGATGCCAGTAATTTTTGGGGAAGCGGCATAATTAATTATGATGCAATAAAATCCGAAGTGGTAAACTGGCACGGAAGAGAAAATGCCATCAATATAACTATACCACCATTGGGTGCTTCGGTATTTAAAAGGGTGAAGTAGTAGCCCTTTTGTCATCTCGAACGATAATGAGAGATCTTCTGCAATATACAAAGCAAGGTGCTTAGTAAAGCGAAGCAGATTTGTCCTCGTACCTCGTTCGAAATGACAATTGATATAAACTTAACTGGTTTCAGTTTATAACTGAAATTACAGATAACGACAGTTTATAACTGTAGCAACAACTAAGAACATGAGTAAAAAATTCTTCTATCTGTATCTTTTCGGAGGCATATTAGCATTGATATTGCTGGTTGATGAGATAATAACAGCCTATCCAAAGTCAATATCAATCGGCAATATTCTACTAGATGTAGTACCGGCTATCCTGCTGTTCTACCTCGCCTTCAAAACTTATCATGAAAAGAAAGATCACGATTTAATGTAGTTTTTATTAGTTTAAAGTTGAAGGTTATTCAGAGTTGAAAGTTAAATGTTCAAAGTTGAAAGTTAACTTCGATAATTAGTTGAAAGTTGAAGGTTTAAGGTTGAAAATTAACTTCGCTTTTTTAAACTTTCAACCTTAAACTTTTAACTTTCCACTCCAATCTACCTTATCCACAGCCTATCCAGCAAAAAGAAGGCGGCGAATACTACGCTGGCGATGCCGTTGGTGGTCATAAAAGCAAAATTAACCTTACTTAAATCATTAGGTTTAACCAACAAGTGCTGATAGATAAGCATGGCGCAGAAAAATGCGATGCCAATATAATAAGGTATACCTACATGGGTATAAAACACAGGCATAATTACAAAGAATGCCGAAAGCACGTGTAAAAAGCTCGATAACCTCAATGCATTTACTTTGCCCAAATAAGCGGGGATAGAATGTAGATGTTCATGCACATCAAAGTCGACATCCTGCAAGGCATAAATAATATCGAACCCGCTAACCCAGCATAAAACAGATAACGAAAAGAATAATGGTGTAGCAGCAAAACTGCCTGTGACTACTAAATAAGCTCCGATAGGTGCCAATGCTAACCCCAACCCCAAAACCAAATGGCATAAAGCCGTAAAACGTTTGGTGGCGCTGTAACCCAAAACCACAAACAAAGCCACCGGCGATAAGTAAAAGCACAATGAGTTAATAAACCAGGTGGTAACGATAAACAGCGTACAATTAATCAAAGTAAAAGTAAGCGCCGAAGCCGGGCTTATCCTGCCCGAGGGTATATCACGTTGTTTGGTACGTGGGTTTTTGGCATCTACATCACGGTCAAGGTAGCGATTAAAGGCCATAGCCGAATTACGCGCAAAAACCATACACATAACCATTAGCACCAGTTTAAGCCAGTCGAAACGATATTGGGTAGTGGTAACCGCCAAAAAAAAGCCAATAAAGGCAAATGGCATAGCAAAAATGGTGTGTGTAAATGTTACTAATGATAGGTATTTTTTCATCTGTATAACTAATTCAATATCTTAATTATGTCATTGCGAGGAGGTACGACGAAGAAACCTCATCGCGTTTACTATTCGCGCGACATCCCCTTTTTATCCTTCACTTCCTCTAAACTCAGGTATCACAAATGCCTGATTTATCCCGCCAATAAACCCTAAAATTTCATCCCTGCCATCATGCAATTCTGCTGATGTTATAAAAATATCCGGGATCTCATCAAAGGTCTCTAATAATGCTTTTTTAAATTTGGCAACGTTCTGATCCGTTTTTACTCCTGACTGCTTATCAGCCTTGGTAAATACCAATACAAACGACAAGCCTTTTTCGCCAAGCCAGTTACAGAACTCCAGGTCAATTTTTTGTGGTTCAAGGCGGCTATCTATCAGTACCATAACACATTGCAGGCTTTCGCGTTTATCTAAATAAGTATGGATAAATTTACTCCAGTCGGCTTTTTTAGTTTTGGATGCACGGGCATAACCATAGCCCGGTAAATCTACAATGTACCAGCTGTCGTTAATTAAAAAATGATTAATTAACTGTGTTTTGCCCGGTGTTTGGGAGGTTTTTGCTAATCCCTTTTTACCCGTAAGCATGTTGATCAATGAGGATTTCCCTACATTGGAACGGCCAATAAAAGCGTACTCTGGCTTTACCGGTGGCGGTAGTTTGGAGATTTGGGTATTGCTGCAAATAAACTCGGCAGATTTTACAATCATGGTACAAAGGTAAAGTTTGTTTTCTTTAAATTTGATGTTTAAACATTTAATATTATGGATGATTATAAAATTCCGGCCAAAACCCATATTGGCCACGTGCATTTAAAGGTAAGTAACCTGCAACACTCGCTTGATTTTTACTGCGGGCTGCTTGGTTTCGAGATCATGGCTACTTATGGCGATCAGGCCGCTTTTATTTCGGCAGGCGGTTATCACCATCATATTGGCTTAAATACCTGGCACAGCAAAGATGCTCCGCCCGCACCCGAATATGCACCCGGCTTATACCACACCGCTATAGTTTACCCTGAACGTAAAGACCTTGCTATTGCCCTGCAACGTTTGATAAATGCTAAATATCAGATCACAGGTGCATCAGATCATGGTGTATCAGAAGCTATTTATTTAGATGATCCTGATAAAAATGGAGTTGAATTGTACTGGGATCGCCCCAAAGATCAATGGCCAACTGGCCCCAATGGTGAATTAACTATGTATACCCGTGCTTTGGATGTAAAAGGGTTGCTTTCGTTGGTTCTTGGTTCATAGTTGATGGTTCATCGTAGCTGCAGCCAACATGTTTTTTGTTATGAACTATGACCATCAACTATGAACATCAACATAAACCAATGAACGAAATAAACTATCTTTGGCCTTCTGAAATAATATGAGCGAAACTATAACACCCTACCAGGATCAGCAGGTTGCCAAAAAGAAGCAGGTAGCCGATATGTTCAATAATATATCAAAAACTTACGATTTTCTGAATCACTTTTTGTCACTAGGCATTGATATTATCTGGCGAAAAATAGCTATAAATGAACTAAAAGAAAATCAGCCGCAGTTAATTTTAGATGTGGCTACTGGTACCGGCGATTTCGCTTTCGAGGCGTTATCAATCCTTAAACCTAAAAAAATTATTGGGGTTGATATTTCGCAGGGTATGCTTGATATCGCGCAGCAAAAAATAACCAAACGTAATGTAGCCGACAAGTTCGAGGTTAAGTTAGGCGACTCAGAGAAACTACCTTTCGAAGCTAATGAATTTGATGCAGTAACCGTTGCTTATGGCGTACGCAATTTCGAAAACCTGGAAGTTGGCCTTGCTGATATTCACCGTGTTTTAAGATCGGGTGGTAAAGCAGTTGTACTCGAATTTTCAAAACCTAAAGTATTCCCTGTAAAACAGTTATATAATTTCTATTTTAGCTATGTAACACCCGGCATAGGCAAATTATTTTCAAAAGATGCCCGCGCTTATAGTTACCTGCCCGAGTCTGTAGCTGCTTTTCCTGATGGAGAAAAATTTATAGAACTGATGAATAAGGCAGGTTTTAAAAATACCAAATCCAGGCCATTGGCGTTTGGTATCTGTTCAATTTACACCGGCGTTAAATGATAAAAAAAAGATACTTGTGCATTATTTTATTGCTGTTTTGCAGTAACTTATTATTTGCACAGGATATCCCACCGGCATGGGGCGGTGGTGCCGACCAGCGCGACCTTAGCTTTGGTTTCTCGTTTTCTTACGTTAGCACTTATTATAAAATCCTGAAAAACCCCAACTGGCGCAGTCCGTTTTTAGATAAAACAAATGGTGATCAAGCGGTAACTACTGATCTTAATTCCATTAGCTCGCCTAATTCATCAGGTTTTGCAGTAGGTTTTCTTAGCAGATACACCATAACGGAGCATTTGGAGGCACGTATAACACCCTCACTCGTTTTTGCCGACAGGCAATTAAGCTACACGTATGTAACCCCACCAAGTACTAATATTGAATACACTGTTAACCAGCAAAATGAACCGACCAACACAGCAGATAATATTATTAAGTCGGTACAAGCAACAACAATTGATCTTCCTTTATCGCTAAAGCTCAAATCAGATAGGATAGGTAATTTTAGGGCATATCTTTTAGGGGGTATAAAATATTCTTATTCTATTGGTGTTGATAAGCCCGACCCCGAAGCTGCCTTGCTGGATAAAACGGTTAAAAATGTATCTGGCTACACTTCATACGAGGCTGGCATTGGCTGCGATATTTATTTTGAATATTTTAAGCTCTCACCCGAAATTAAATTGTCTAATTCCATTGGCAATGTGCTGGTACAGGAAAATCAACCATTTTCGGCTCCTATCAGCAAATTGTCATTACATACATTAATGTTTAGCCTTTACTTCGAATAGTTGTTTAAAAAAAACTAATTTCGCAACCAATAGTTAATACACTATGGCTAAAATTGCATTGATCACCGGCGCAACTGCCGGCATAGGCGAAGCTACCGCTGAGGTATTTGCCCGCGAAGGATATAATCTTATACTAACAGGCCGCCGGCTCGAAAGGCTGGATAAACTGGCCGCTCGTCTCAATAAAAAATATAATGTTGAGGTAGCCGTATCATCATTTGATGTCCGCAATCGTGACGAGGTGCTTGATAATCTTGAGAAACTACCAGCCAAATGGAAGAAAGTAAATGTGCTGGTAAACAATGCCGGTTTAAGCCAGGGGCTTGATCCTATCGATAAAGGCAGTATTGATGATTGGGATACCATGATTGATACTAACATTAAAGGCTTGCTATACGTAAGCAGAATAGTTTCAAATTGGATGATAACCAACGGACACGGGCATATTGTAAACCTTGGGTCGATAGCCGGGATAGACGTTTATGCCAATGGCAATGTATATTGTGCCACCAAACACGCGGTTGATGCGCTTAATAAAGGTATGCGTATTGATCTGTTGCCGCACGGTATAAAAGTAACCGTAGTTCATCCCGGCGCTGTTGAAACAGAGTTTTCAGAAGTAAGGTTTAAAGGTGATAAGGCCCTTGCAAAAAAAGTATACGATGGCTTTGAACCACTGGCAGCTGTAGATGTAGCCGAAACCATATGGTTTGCTGTATCGCGCCCGGCGCACGTAAATATTAATGAAATGATAGTGATGCCAACAGCGCAGGCTAATGGCTCGCTTATATATAGAAAGTAAGCAGGTGTACAAATGAGTAGATATGCAGATGTGCAAATATGTAAATATGCAGATAAGATTCACTAAATCACTCATTCGCTAATTCAGTCATTAACTTACTAACTCACTAATTCAATAAATCAATAATTAAATGTCACTAACCACACAAATAGACCAGGATATAAAACAAGCCATGCTGGCAAAACAGGCTGATAAACTGCGCGGCTTGCGTGCTATAAAATCGGCATTGCTGCTGGCGCGTACCGAAAAAGGTGTATCAGAAGAAATTACGCCTGAAGTTGAAATTAAAGTATTACAAAAACTGGCAAAGCAGCGCAAGGAATCGGCAGATATTTACAAAACCCAGAACCGCGACGATCTTTACCAGATCGAAGCGGAAGAACTGGAAGTGATTGAAGCATACCTGCCAAAACAAATGAGCCATGCCGAAGTTGAAGCCTATGTAAAGGATTTGATCAGCAGGGTAGGTGCCACATCGGTAAAAGACATGGGCAAAGTAATGGGCGCGGCCAATAAGGAACTGGCTGGCAAAGCCGATGGCAAAACAGTATCAGAAGTGGTGAAGCAATTGTTGTAAGCCCCTCCCAACCCTCCCCAGTAGGAGGGCTAAAGAGCTTTTAAGTCACCCCTTCCGGGGGAGATTTAGAGGGGGCTCAACAATCAAACAAAAAAATACTTGCAACTCAACGGCAATAAGCTATTTTTATACCCAGATAGCCTGATGAGCCAAATTTTAATTTGGCTGTGCTATTAATTTAACAATATATATTATATGGATTTCGTGCTTAAAGAGCAAAACGGATTTAGTTATATCGATGAGGGCGAAGGAGAGGTGTTATTATTGCTGCATGGTTTAATGGGTGCATTAAGTAATTGGGACGAAACAGTAAATTTTTTCAAACCAAATTACCGGGTTATAATACCCATGCTGCCCATTTATGATCTGCCTTTGTTAACCACTGGTGTTAAAGCCGTATCAAAGTTTGTGCACAAATTTGTTAAATATAAAAAGCTAAAAGATTTTACCATGATTGGTAATTCATTAGGTGGGCACGTAGCATTAGTATATGCGCTTGCGCATCCGGGTTTAGCTAAAGCGATGGTATTGACCGGGAGTTCCGGTTTATATGAAAACGCTTTCGGTGGTACTTTTCCGAGGCGTGAAAGTTATGATTTTGTAAGAGAAAAGGTTGAGTTTACTTTTTATGATCCAAAAACCGCTACAAAAGAGCTGGTTGATGATGTATTCAGTACTATAAATGACCGTCACCGCGTTGTTAGGATATTAGCAATGGCGCGTTCGGCCATCAGGCACAACATGAAAAAAGATCTGCACAAGATCCATATTCATGTGGGGTTGATATGGGGAAAGAATGACAAGGTTACACCTCCCGAGGTTGCTATCGAGTTTCATGAAACCCTGCCAAGCTCAGAGTTGGTATGGATCGATCATTGCGGGCATGCCCCGATGATGGAGCAGCCGGAAGAATTTAACAAGGCGTTAAAGGGATTTTTAGATAAACAAAAAAAATGAGCATGCTTGCAGTTGAGCTGATTGCCAAAGAAATTACACCCGTTCATACTTCTGACACTGTGCAGAAGGTGGTTGAACGTATGGTGGAGTTTCGGGTAAGGCATTTGCCAATTGTAAACGATGAACAGTTCCTGGGTATGCTGGGCGAAAACGACCTGGTGAATGTAACCGATAATCAAACCGCTGTAGGCGCTTTAGCCTTATCGCTGGTTAATCCTTATGTTCGCGAAGATCAGCATATATATGATGTTATCCGCCTGTTTTATGAGCAACAGCTAACTGTTGTACCGGTGCTTGATTTAAAAGGTAATTATTTAGGCTTAATATCTATTAATGCCATGAATGAGTATTTTGCCCGCATTACCTCTGTGGCCCAGCCCGGCGGTATTATTGTGCTGGAGATCAGCAATAAAAATAATTCGCTGGCGCATATGTCGCAAATAGTGGAGTCGGATAATGCGCAGATATTAAGCTCTTATGTATATGCTTATCCCGATTCAACCCGGATGGAAGTTACCCTAAAAGTTAATAAACAAGATATATCAGCCATTATAGCCACATTTTTGCGCTACGAGTATGATATTAAAGCAACCTTTAACCATACCGGCGATAATGACAATTCAAAGGATCGGTACGATTCATTGATGAATTACTTAAATCTATAAAGTTCATTTGTTCACTGGTTCATTAGTTTATTTGTAAATAGTTCGACAGATAAATCCCAGTATAGTCAGTATCACAAGAACCAATGAACAATTGAACCAATGAACTAATAAACCAATGAGAATAGCAATATACGGCAGGCAATTTAATTTAGATGTATTGCCATTTGTTCAGGAAGTGTTTGATAACCTGTCGCAGCACGGGGTTGAAATATATGTTCATCATCAGCTTGGTGAGTATTTAACCGATAAGATCAAAGTTGTACAATACAATGTTTTAAGTGCAGGCGATAATATAAAAGGCTTTATTGATCTTTTTATTACCCTGGGTGGCGATGGCACTTTGCTTGATATGGTAAGCGTTATCCGAAATACCGAGATACCTGTAATAGGCATAAACTTTGGCAGACTCGGGTTTTTGGCCACTATTAATAAAAGCGATATAGCTGCTGCCATATTTGCTGTGGTTAATCAAAACTATACATTAGATAGCAGGGACCTTATCAGCATAAATTCAGAAAATGAAATTTTTGGCGATGATAATTTTGCCCTGAATGATATAACCATTCACAAGCGCGATGATGCAGCCATGATCATTACCCGCGTTTACCTTGATAATGAGTTTTTAAATGCCTATTGGGGCGATGGTATCATTATATCAACGCCAACGGGTTCTACGGCCTATTCATTAAGCTGCGGCGGCCCTATCATATTCCCCGAATCAAATAGTTTGGTGTTAACCCCTGTTTCGCCACACAACCTTAATGTAAGGCCGGTTATATTGCCCGATAGTAGTACCCTATCATTTGAGGTGGAGAGCCGTAGCAGCAACTACCTGGTATCCTGCGATTCACGGACAGCTACTATTGATAAAACCATGCGTTTTACGGTGCAAAAGGCTGGTTTTCGGCTAAATCTTATCCGTTTAAGTAATGAAAGTTACTTATCAACGTTAAGAAACAAATTATTGTGGGGATTAGATGTCCGCAATTATTAAATTTGTTAAATGCCAAAATTTGCGGTAACCATACTCTTAATCTTTCTTTCATTTAGTTTAAAGGCACAAACCTGGGAACTCGGCGGTGGTATTGGCGGTTCAGGCTATATGGGCGATCTTAACCCTACTAATCCGGTTAAAATAAGTGGTATTGCCTTAAGCGGCTATGTACAACGCAATTTTAATGGCTATTTATCGCTTAAACTTAACTACACCTATGGTAAGATCGGCGCGGCCGACAGCACATCATCCAATGAGCAGTTCCGCGAACGTAATCTAAGTTTTACTAATTCTTTAAAGGAGCTAGCCTTGATAGGGGAGTTCAATTTCATGAATTATATACCCGACGTAAGCCATAACCGCTATACACCCTTTATATATTTAGGGATAGGGGTATTGGGTTACAATCCCCAAACCGTTTATATGGGCCAAACGTATGACCTGCGACCGTTAATGACAGAGGGCGAATCAAAACCATACCCAAAAACTGCCATTGCCATACCTTATGGAGCGGGCATCAAATATAACATCTCAGGTAAATGGAACCTAATAGCTGATATTGGCTACCGCCAGCCCAATACCGACTATCTGGACGATGTAAGCGGCGTATACCCCGATCCGGCTAAACTAACCAGCGACCTTGCAAGGGCATTATCTGACCGCTCAGGCGAGAAAACAGGAGGTTACATTGGCGTGCCCGGTTCCGAGCGTGGGGATGAACGCCCGCATGATACCTATATGTTCCTGCAATTTACCCTGTCCTATACCTTTGTTACTTCTAATTGCTATTTCCAGCAGTAACATTTTCAACGTTTTATATAACACCTCCTGTACAACACGTCATTGCTGTGAGGTACGAAGCAATCTCAACTCAGGCAGATCTAATATGCAAGTTTACTCTTTATAGCTTAGATTGCTTCGTACCTCACAATGGCGACATTTATTTAACTATCAGCCTTATCCACTATTTGTCATTACTTATCGCCCAAAAAAATCAAAAACAATTTCTTTCCCCGCATACTAAAAAAAGTACAATTAAGTTTTACCTTTGTACCCTGAAAAAACAGGCAACATTTAACAAAAATGGGGCTAAAAGGTTCAAATTTTAATAGATAATTAACATAAATAATTTACTATTGATCAATAATATAGATCAAATTGATTAAAAGCAGTTTTTGTAATCCAGATTACGGCTTTTATTAATAGGTATAAAATGGGATATAAGGATCAGATTGATTTGTTGAAAATGCCTAGGCACATAGCTGTTATTATGGATGGCAATGGCCGTTGGGCTAAAGACAAAGGCAAATTAAGAATATTCGGCCACCATAATGGCGTACTTTCCGTGCGTGATGTGGTAGAAGGCAGCTGCGATTTAGGCCTGGAATATCTTACATTATATACCTTCTCATCTGAAAACTGGAACCGCCCAAAACTTGAGGTTATGGCCATTATGGAGTTAATGGTAAGCACTATTCATAAAGAAATAGGTAATTTTATGAAAAAAAATGTGCGCCTTAATGCCATTGGCGACTTGGATATGCTACCCGAAAGATGTTTAAGAGAGCTAAACAGCGCCATTGAACAAACAGCAAACAACACCGGTTTGGTACTTACTTTAGCATTAAGCTACAGTTCGCGCCGCGAAATTTTACGCGCAGTAAAAGAAATTGCCGGAAAGGTACAACAGGGTGAGATAGCCATTGATGAAATTGATGAGCAAACCTTTGAGGATAACCTGTTTACAAGTGGCATGCCTAACCCTGAACTACTGATAAGAACCAGTGGCGAATACCGGATAAGTAACTACCTGCTATGGCAAATTGCCTATGCTGAACTATATTTTACGCCTAAATTATGGCCTGATTTCCGTAAGGAGGATTTGTTTGAAGCTATACTTGATTTTCAAAAACGTGAACGCCGTTTTGGGCTCACAAGCGAGCAAGTGAATTAAATTTTTCCTTTTAACACTTTTTAACAACTGTATAAATTATTTTTAGCCACTTAAATATTCGAATGAATAAATTTCTCTTTGTTATACTTTTTACTGTGCTGAGTGCCGCTGCAATGGCTCAGGGTCCCGGCCAAAACAGGCAGTCGTTGTTTAAAACGTCCATCCCGGCTGATAGTTTAAGCTATCTTAATCCTAAAGATTATATAATTGGTGGCGTAACCGTCAGCGGTACTAAATATCTGGATAAAGATGTACTGATAACCATTTCAAAACTTACAAAAGGCGACCGCATAAACTTGCCTGGCGAAGCTAACGCAAGCGTTATAAAGAACCTGTACCAACAAGGGCTTTTTGATGATGTGCAATTGAATGTTACCTCCATCAACATGGATACTATCTATCTGGAGATTGTAGTTCATGAGTTGCCCCGTTTATCAAAACTGCATATAACGGGCATTCGCAAGGGTGAGATCGACGATGTGCAGAAAAAACTGAGCGATAAAACCAATAAGATCGTAAACCAGAACTTATTGAGCACCACATCAGCCATAATTAAAAAGCACTTTAATGAAAAAGGCTTCTTAAATACAACGGTTGATATTAAACAAAGAAAAGATCCCGGAGATGCCAACAGTATCATACTTGATGTTGCTGTTAACAAGCATCAAAAAGTTATGATCAACTCGGTTACTTTTGAGGGTAATAAAGTGTTTTCAGATAAAAAGCTGAGAGGATACCTGAAAAAAACACGCGAAAGAAAATGGTACAACCTGTTTGGCTCAAAGAAGTTTAAACAGGATAAGTATGATGATGACAAGCAAAACCTTATTGAGCAAATGCAGGATAAGGGGTACCGTGATGCCGAGATCCTAAGCGATTCTGTTTGGAAACATGACGACCAAACCGTTAACGTTAAAATTAAACTGCATGAAGGCCCTAAATATTACTTCGGTAATATCAAATGGTCGGGCAATGCTAAATATACTTCCGAATTTTTAAGCAAGGTATTGCGTGTTAAAAAAGGTGATGTATTCAGCGAAGATGAATTAAACAAAAGGCTGAGTGGCCCAACCCCAAATAGTGATGATGTATCATCTATCTATTTAAATGATGGTTACTTAACTTATAACGCCGATCCTGTTCAAACTAAAATATCTAATGATACTGTTGATCTGGATATAAGGGTATATGAAGGGCCTCAATACACCATTAACCGGGTTATTTTAAAAGGTAACGATGTAACCAACGATAAAGTGGTTATGCGTGAAATTAGAACCAAACCAGGTCAAAAGTTCAATAAAGACCTGCTGATCCGCAGTACACGTGAAATTTCACAATTAGGTAACTTTGATGAGCAAAAAACCGAGCCAAAGCCAACTAACATTAACCCGCAGGATGGTACTGTTGACATTATCTTCAACGTAGTTGAAAAACCTTCAGATCAAATCGAGCTTTCAGGTGGTTTTGGTGGCGGACAGCTGGTAGGTACCTTAGGGCTTACCTTCAATAACTTCTCTATAAAAAATATTTTCCATCTTAAAGATTACAAACCATTGCCAAAAGGCGACGGTGAAAAATTAAGCTTAAGAGGCCAATCGAGCGGTAGAACGTATCAAAATTATTCGTTTACTTTCTCTGAGCCTTGGTTGGGTGGTAAAAAGCCTATTTACTTTGCGGTATCAGCTTATACACAGTTAAGCTCAACAGGGCAGTACTATGCTACTGACAACCCATTATATAATAAATTGCGTATTAATGGTGTTGGTATTACCTTAGGTAAACGCCTGAACTGGCCTGATAACTACTTCCAGTTAAATTACTCATTAAACGTTGACCACTATAATTTGGATAACTACACAGGTTACCTGTTTACAAACGGTACTTCATATAATATTAAGTTAACCCAGGAACTTAGCCGTAACTCACTTGATGCGCCTATCTATCCAACACAGGGTTCAAACATAAAATTAACATTACAAGGTACGCCTCCATATTCATTGTTCAACAACATTAACTATGCCGTTGCAACACAAGAAGAGATCTATCATTTTGTGGAGTATTACAAAGTGAAATTTGATGCACAATGGTTCACCAAAATAGTTGGTAAGTTTGTATTAATGTCGCAAGTTCGATTCGGTTGGTTAGGCGAATACAATTCAGATGTTCCACAGTCACCGTTTGAAAGGTTTAAACTGGGTGGTGATGGTATGCAGAGCTACCAGTTTTTACAGGGTAGTGATATTATTGGGTTAAGAGGTTATCAAAACTTCTCGGTAATACCTGCTACTGCGCCTGCCGGTACCACAGTTGATAACAACGTAGGTAGCCCGATATATAGCAAATATACACTCGAGCTGCGTCACCCGGTTATTGCCAGCGAGTCGGCAACTATATTCTTACTGGCCTTTGCCGAAGGTGGTAACGTATGGGATCACTTCAGTGATTATAATCCGTTTGATATCAGGCGTTCAGCTGGTATTGGTGCACGTGTATTTTTACCTATATTTGGTTTACTGGGGCTTGATTACGGTTATGGCTTTGATAAAATACCAGGTATTCCTGATGCAAATAAAGGCCAGTTTAGCTTTTCAATATCCCAAAGCTTAAATGGCGGATTCAATTAATTTGCATAAATTGTATGAAGAGGATAATTTTAATACTGTTTCTTACGTTCATAGCAACTACGGGCGCATTCGCACAACGTTTTGCTTACGTAGATTCAGATTATATTCTGAAGCATATGCCGGAATATCTTTCGGTACAAAAAGAGTTGAATGCATTGTCTGATGAATGGCAAAAGCAGGTAGATAATAAGTTTGAAGAGGTTGACCGTTTATACAAGGCATACCAGGCCGATCAGGTTTTGATGACTCCTGATATGAAAAAGCGTAGGGAGGCTGAGATTGCCGATAAGGAAAAGGCCGCGAAAGATTTCCAGCGCCAAAAGTTTGGGCCCGATGGAGAACTTACACAACGTAGTAACGCGTTGATCAAACCCATACAGGATCGTATTGCAAAAGCTGTTCAGGCAGTAGCTGAAAATGACAATCTTGATATGATATTTGATAAAAATAGCGAGGTGATTATGCTGTATGCTAACCCCCGTTATGATAAAAGCGCCGACGTAATAACAAAACTGGGTTTAAAGCCCGGAGCACTTGCTAAATAAAAATTTTATACATATAATCGCACTAATTAATTAAACACAGAACAGAACAATGAAAAAATTATTAAAAGTTGCTTTAGTTGCAATATGCATGGTATTTGTGATGGGCAACTTTGCCAAGGCACAAACTAAAATTGGTTATATTAACACCAACGCGCTGATGGATATGCTGCCTGAAATGAAAACTTTGCAAACTCAGATGCAGGCTTATCAAAAAACATTTGCCGATCAGTTAGCCACCATGAACACTGAATACACTACTAAAGGCCAGAAATATGAAGCTACACGTACAACTATGACTGATGCTACACGTACTGCTGCAGAATCTGAATTACAGGATATGCAAACACGTATACAGTCTTTCCGCGATAATGCTGAAAAACAAATTCAGGCTAAAAGCAATGAGTTATTAAAACCATTGACCGACAAAGTACGCGCTGCCATAACTGCAGTAGCTGCTGAAAAAGGTTATGCTTATGTATTGGATTCTGCACAAATCGAATTGATCGTATCGCCAGCAGGTGACGATTTAATGGCACCAGTAAAAGCAAAATTAGGTTTACAATAATCTCATATTAAAAACATTTTATTGAAAAGCGTTCCGGTTTACGGAACGCTTTTTTTATTTTTGCTATTGTGTTACAAAACAAACCTATTGGTATATTTGACTCAGGCTATGGCGGTCTTACCGTTTTCCGTTCAATTTTTCAGCAATTACCGCAATACGATTATTTGTATTTAGGCGATACTGCCCGCGCGCCTTACGGCAACCGTTCATTCAACGCAATTCATGAGTACACCTGGGAGTGTGTTCAAAAAATGTTTGCAATGGATTGTCCGCTGGTTATTCTGGCTTGCAACACCGCCTCGGCAAAAGCGTTACGTACCATCCAGCAGCAGGATCTGAAAAATGAAGACTCTGCAAAAAGAGTGCTCGGCGTTATCAGGCCCACCGCAGAAGTGATAGGTAATTACACAAAAACTAATGAAATAGGCGTGTTGGGCACAAAAGGCACAGTACAATCAGGTTCATACCCGATAGAGATAGATCACTTTTTCCCTGATCTTAAAGTTTATCAGCAAGCCTGCCCGCTTTGGGTTCCGTTGATAGAGAACGCCGAATATGATAAACCCGGAGCTGATTATTTTGTAAAAGAATACCTTGATCAGATAATGGCACAATCCCCTAATATTGATACCATTTTGCTGGCCTGTACTCATTATCCTTTATTGCAAGATAAAATAAATGCTTATTTGCCAAAAAATATTAAAACCGTTGCCCAGGGCGAAATTGTAGCCAAAAGCCTGGTTGATTACCTGCAGCGGCACCCGGAAATGGAAGAATCTATCACCCGAAACGGCACCCAGCAATTTTTTACCACTACTGATGATACCGCTGATTTTGACTACCATGCCTCGCAGTTCTTTTCGGCACCGGTAAAATCCCAGTTTGTGTCAATGAAGGGTTGATCGATATTGTGTTAGCCGGATTTGATTATAAAGCCGATTAAGCTAATAGATTATATAGTCAATTATCCAATTCAGCGATCAACCATTAAACATAATCAACCAATTTTATTAAGTTTGCAACCAAAGCGAACACAAATTGAACTTTTACTTAACATATATTGCTATCGGTATCGGGCTGTTTGCTTTTACAGCTGTGTTTGCCCTGTTTGCTGTATATGCCGAACGTAAAGTTTCCGCATTTATACAAGACCGGCTTGGCCCAACTGAAACCGGCAAATTTGGCCTCCTTCAAACGTTGGCTGATGGCATAAAACTCATCCAAAAAGAATTAATTATCCCTGCAGCAGCCGATAAGTTGTTATTTATGATGGCCCCGGCCATTATATTCCTGGCTGTTTATATGGGCTTTGCAGCCATGCCCTGGGCACCGGGTGTTGAGCCAACGCATCTTAATCTCGGCCTGTATTATATCTTCGCCATTGTAGCTATTGAAACCCTCGGTATATTAATGGCTGGTTGGGGGTCGAATAATAAATATTCCATATTAGGTGCCATGCGTTCAGCAGCGCAAATCATATCGTATGAAATACCTGCAGGTTTTGCCTTAATATCGGCAGTAATGATTGCGCAATCGCTGAATATGCAAACTATCTCCACGCAACAGGGCATCCTCTCGACCGAAGGATTAAAATGCCTGGGCTTTTGGGATGTATCAAAAATTGGTGGCATATTCGGATGGAACATATTCCGCGCGCCTCATCTGCTTATTGCATTTGTTATTTATTTTATAGCCTCATTAGCCGAAAGTAATCGCGCACCATTTGATATACCCGAAGCAGAATCAGAACTGGTGGCAGGTTTCCATACCGAATTTACCGGGATGCGTTTTGCATTTATGTTTTTTTCAGAATATTCAATGATGTTCCTGGTATCAATGATCAGCGTGATCTTGTTTTTAGGCGCATGGAACACCCCATTGCCAAACATAGGCTCAGTACACTTAGCCACGTGGACAACAGGCACAGCCTGGGGTATTTTATGGATAGTAATTAAAACGTTAGCCCTGGTTGGCGTACAAATGTGGATAAGATGGACGCTGCCCCGCCTTCGGGTTGATCAGCTTATGAATTTATGCTGGAAGGTATTAACTCCGCTGGCATTTTTATGTATGCTGATATCGGGTATATGGAGATTGTGGTTAATGTGATTTTGATTTCGGATTTTTCGCAATTGATTTGTTGAAAATGGCGCTCAAGAGGGCTTCGCCGTTTCGGATGTTCGATTTCGAATTTAATATAAAAAAAGTAAAGCCAAGTGCGATTCCCCTCTCGAGAGGGGGAAGGGGTGTGTTAAAGTAAACAGGAATCAGGAAAATCCTCGAATCCTACGAATCAAGGTTCAGAAAAATAATCAACGTGATCATTAAATCACTAAAATCAGCGGTCGTTACTATATGGAAAGGTTTATCCCTTACCAAAAAGCATCTTTTTGCCTCAAACGCAAAGAGAATGGTTATATCCGCAAGTGATAATAATTATTTTAAACTGCTGGAAGGCACCAATACTATCCAATATCCCAAACAACAACTGCCCGTGCCCGAAGTTGGCCGTTACCAGTTGGATGTTGAGATGGATGATTGCATAGTATGCGATCTCTGCGCCAAGATATGCCCTGTTAATTGCATAGATATTGAAGCTATTAAAGCAACAGAAGCTATCGGTCAAACATCAGATGGTACCACCAAAAGACTGTACGCTGCCAAGTTTGATATCGACATGGCCAAATGTATGTACTGTGGCCTATGTACAATAGTTTGCCCTACGGAATGCATTGTAATGACCAATCAATACGACAAAACTGTTTTTGAACTGAGCGATCTTACTTACCAGTTTTCAGATATGACACCCGAAGTTGCTGCCGAAAAAAGAATGCTACTTGATAAACAACTGGAAGAACGACAGGCTGCAAAATTAGCCGCTATGAAACCAAAGGAGGGTGGGGCATGAGTTTAGTACAACTGCTTTTTTACATAATGAGTTTTATTGCCTTGGGTTCGGCAATATTTGTGGCGGCAAGCAAAAATTTGGTGCGCTCTATATTTATGTTCTTTATTACCCTGTTTGCACTGGCAGGTTTGTATGTACTGGCCTTAGCAGATTTTGTGGCTATTACACAAATAGTAATATATGTTGGCGGTATTTTGGTATTGATATTATTCGCCTTCATGCTATCGGGTAAAGAAACGCTGGATGCCATCCAAAAACAAAGGAACCAGTTCATTAGTGCTAATAAAATAGCATCATTTATACTGGCAGCTTTGTTTTTTGTGACCTTGCTGATCATGATCTTTAAGTTAGATGCCAATAACCTGTTATGGGTTAAAAACTCCATCAAAGCAAATAATGATATTAAACCCAATGCCGTAATGACGGATAACATCGGCATAAATTTAATGACCACTTATTTATTGCCATTTGAAATTATATCTATTTTGCTGATGATGGCCTTAGTAGGTGCCGCCCATTTAGCCAGAAAGGAACAAAGCCAATGATAACGCTGACTGATTTTTTAATAGTAAGCGCGGGCTTGTTCTGTATTGGGCTGTTTATGCTGGTATCCAAACACAATGCCATACAAATATTAATAGGTATCGAACTAATGCTGAATGCCGCTATTCTTAACCTGGTAGCTTTTGGCAAATATGATCGCTTTAACAATGGTGGACAAATGTTTGCCCTGTTTGCCATTGTGCTTGCTGCCGCGACAACAGCTGTGGCACTGGCTATTATTTTAAATGTATATCGCCGATATAAAACCATTGACCCGGCGAAAGTTGATAAATTGCGAGATTAAAATAATGTAGAGACACAATACTTTGTGTCTCCGAAACAAAATAACCGTAGAGATGCAATACTTTGTGTCTCTGAAATAAGAGTAAAGACACAATACATTGCGTCTCCAATAAAATTGATATGAAGATTTTAATTATTGTATGCTGTTTCTTCCTCTCGATAAATGCTTTTGCACAAAGCCGTGATACGCTTGCTAAAAAAGCAGATACATCAAAAAATGCGGCAACGCCTTTGTATATTATTAATGGGGAAGTTCGCAAAGGCACTCTTTATGAGAAGGATATCAATCCACAGAATATTGTAGAAATTCAAGTTTTAAAAGATGCGGAAGCAATTAAAAAATACGGGGATCAGGCAGTTTATGGTGTTATCATAATTATTACCCGTCCATACGCTATTGCAGCTTATGAAAAAAAGATCGGCACGCTTTCAAGCAAGTATAAAGAGTATATTGACAGAAAGCATGACGACAGTAACCTGGCTTATGTTGTAGATAATACCATTAAAGATCAACAAAAGATCAGCACAATTGAAGACCTGTACCAGCTATCAGTAAGCAATATTGTGAAAGTGCAATTTAAAAAAGATTCGCATTTTTCAACGGATGCAACAGTAATTATCACCACTAAAGACAATTGAATACAGCCTTACCATATCAGGACCTATCCACTATCTACTATGCACTTGCAGCGGTACTATTGCCCTTTGCCGCGTTTTTAATTAACGCTTGCTTACCCGGTAAACGTAATGCAATAAGTGGGTGGGTATCAACTTTAGCTATCCTTTTAAGTTGTGGTTTATCGGTTATCGTGTTTTCCAAAGTGTGGAATAGCCCACCAGTGCATATACAGTACCTTTGGTTCACTATCGGCGCGACTAAGTTATATGCGGGTATCTTATTAAACAATCTTTCTGTATTAATGCTGCTGCTGGTTAGCCTGATAGCCTTGCCGGTACATATCTACTCCACAGCATACATGAAGTACGACGATAATTACAAGCGTTACTTCGCTTATCTCAGTTTTTTCTGTTTCAGTATGCTGGGATTGGTGGTTGCTGATAGCCTGTTTTTATTCTATGCTTTTTGGGAATTGGTAGGCTTTTCATCTTACCTGCTTATTGGTTTCTGGTTTACCAAAGCCAAAGCGGTGCAGGCTAATAAAAAGGCATTCATCATGAACCGTATTGGGGATGTAGGTCTGTTAGTCGCGGTAATCATTCTTTTTACCCAATTCCACACAGCTGATTTGGTGCAGCTTTTTGGTAATAACGGCTTAGTTGCGCAGTCGTTTATTAAAAACAATCAATGGGTAGCATCTACAGGGCAATTACCAGCCATTTGGCAATACATAGCTTGTGCGGGGATATTTTTAGCTGTTGCAGCTAAATCAGCACAATTCCCACTACATACCTGGCTGCCCGATGCAATGGAGGGGCCAACGTCGGTATCAGCTTTAATCCACGCTGCTACAATGGTGGCTGCGGGTGTATTTTTATTAGGCAGGGTTTACCCAATGTTTAACACGACAGAATTAAACATACTGGCAGTTATCGGTTGTTTCACCGCGTTTATGGCCGCTACAATAGCACTCACACAAAACGATCTGAAACGAATACTAGCCTACTCTACTATATCACAATTAGGCTTTATGATAATGGCGATGGGCATTGGCGCTTATACCTCATCATTATTTCATTTGGTTACCCATGCCTTTTTCAAGTGCATGCTGTTTTTGGTTACCGGTATTGTCATCCACCAAATGCAACACATTAAAGAGGAAAACGATCTCGACATTGATCCTCAAAATATTTTGTATATGGGCGGTCTGCGTAAAAAAATGCCATTAACATTTATTGCTGCTTTGATTGGCGCATTGGCACTGATCGGTTTTCCGCTTACATCCGGCTATTTATCAAAAGATGGTATCCTGATACAAGCCTTTGAATGGTCCGACGGTAAAAGCTGGATATTCAGGCTTATCCCAATCGGCGCAATACTGTCCAGTTTGCTAACTGCCTTTTATGTAGCACGACTAATAGTAAAAGTGTTTTTTGGCGAATTCCGACTGCAAAAAGCCAATCCGCATATTAAAATACATTGCGGTGATGGTGGCTGGCAATTCACTTTGCCACTAGGATTACTGGCAATATGCTGCTTGTTCCCTTTATTCTCATTAAACCCATTAGTTTATGAGCATGCCTGGATCTTTAGCGGCTTTAATCAGTCCGACTATTTAGAACGATTAGATATTTACCATACTATTATTCTGGTCGGGGTAAATATTCTGAATGTGCTAGTTATATACATGGCCTATGCGGTATATGTGAAACGCAATAGCTGGTCATTCCCGCAAACCGGGTTCTTGTTCCGTTTGTCGTACCACGAATGGTATATTGATAAAATATACATGCAGATCATTGTAAAATCGATATTGGCATTAAGCCGGGGTGCTTCCTGGTTTGAAAAAATATAATTGACGGTTTCATCAACCTGCTAAAAAATACGGTACTTCTGCTTTCAAAATTATCCGCATGGATCGATAAATATATAATTGATGGTTTGCTACATTTACTTACCTCAATAGTATTAGGTATTGGCAACTTTGCACGTAACTTTCAAAGCGGTAAAATTCAATATTATTTGTTCAGTATGCTGGCTATTATACTGGCACTGTTTATTTGGTTTTTAATTTAGATATGAGATTGAAAACATTTATATATTCCGATGCAAACACAATTCCCCTCTTGAGAGGGGGCGCGAGCGACTGTGTAGTGGCAGGGGTGTGTTCTGCTTCAAGCATAAACACAGCCCTGCACCTCTCTCAAGAGGGGAGTCGCACTGGCCATGCTAAAAATGCGAATATCTTAACTTTCAACTTTAAACCTTCAACTTTCAACTCACAATGCTAAGCCTACTCATATTTATACCCATCCTGTTTGGATTTATAATTGTGGTGCTGCCCTCAAGTCTGCGCGCAAGTTTTAAATACATTACTCTGCTGGCTACTTTAGTGCAGTTGTGTATGAGTGTATGGCTGTATCTGAACTTTAAAACTGGTGCAGCTTTCGCAGGGATCAATCACGAGAGTCAATTCCAGTTTGTTCAAAAACTCCCGTGGATAAACCTCGACTTGGGCACTATGGGCAAAATGCAGATTGATTATTTTGTTGGGATAGATGGTATTTCAATTACTCTGTTGGTAATGACCTCGCTTGTGCTGGTAATAGCCGCATTAGCATCATGGGAGATAAAAAGTAATCTTAAAGGATTTTTTGCCTTGTTTTTATTGTTGGATATGGCCCTGATCGGTGTGTTCTGCTCGCTTGATTTCTTCCTGTTCTACATATTTTATGAGCTGATGTTGCTGCCCTTATACTTCCTGATAGGTATGTGGGGCGGAGCGCGAAGAGAGTATGCAGCTATTAAATTCTTCCTCTATACCTTATTTGGTTCGGTATTTATGCTGTTGGTGATGATAGGTTTGTACCTGTCGGTAAAAGACCCTGCTACAGGTAATCATACCTTCAATATGATACAAATGATGAATCCGGCCAATTATACGCCGGGCTCAGTGTTCTCTACGCTAAGCCATCAAACTATATTCGGCTTTCCGGCACGTACAGTTGGCTTTATTGTCCTGTTCGTTGCATTTGCCATTAAAGTGCCCGTTGTGCCACTACATACCTGGCTACCCGATGCACACGTGGAAGCGCCTACACCAGTATCAATTATTTTGGCGGGTATATTGTTGAAGATTGGTGGTTATGGTATCATACGTATCTGTTTAGGCATTTTTCCTGATGTAGCTTCATCCGGTGCATTTTGGCTTGGACTATTGGGTATCATCTCCATTATATATGGGGCATTCAATGCTTTGGCCCAGCGCGATTTTAAGCGGATCATCGCTTATTCATCTATATCGCAAATGGGTTTTGTACTGTTAGGTATTGCCTCGCAGACTGCCGAGGGTATCAGCGGTGCGGTATTCCAAATGGTGAGCCACGGATTTTTGGCATCGATGCTGTTCTTCCTGGTAGGGGTGGTGTACAACCGGGTACACGACAGAGACATTTACAATTTCCGCGGATTAGCTTCTTTAATGCCTAAATACACTGTATTTATAATGATCGCATTTTTTGCTTCATTGGGTTTGCCGGGTTTTTCAGCCTTTATAGCCGAAGCATTTTCATTGGCGGGTGCCTTTAAGTCGGGCTTATTACCGCAATGGATGGCTGCAGTAGGGGCAATAGGCATACTATTTAGTGCCTGCTATTTTCTGTGGACGTTGCAACGCATGTTTTTCGGTACCCTGTCATTAAAAGGTGGTGAGGTATGGAAAACAGCGATGGGCGATCTGAACGCTCGTGAAATAATCACCCTGCTGCCGCTTGCTTTAATTACACTGGTTTTAGGTTTAATGCCTTCGTTGGTGTTTGACAAGATCAATGATTCGGTATTGGCATTGGTAAATTTCACGCAAAATATTGTCCGCTAATGCAAGAGCTGATCCCATTTATACACGGTAATATATCTGATGTTTTAGGCAGCATTAAATTCTTTATGCCCGAAATATACCTGGCAGTACTGTTTATATTAGTATTAATAACCGACCTGATATTTGGCAAAAGCTTTTGGCAAATGGCAAAAATAGTCGCTTGTGCAGGTATGTTCTTTGTAATAGTAAAGGACCTGGAGCAGGTATCGTTACTATTAGCAGATGCAGAACATGGCAGTCATTTGTTTTTCAGTAATATGCTATTGCTTACCCGTACAGGCATCGATTTTAAGTTTGTGATAGATGTACTTGCATTTATCATGTTATTATATTTTGATTGGGACGATAGTCTGGCTGCACATCCAAAAGGCTTAGGCGATCTGTATTCTATCGTGATCGCATCACTAACCGGATTGCATTTAATGATAATGGCCGCAAACCTGCTATCTATCTTCTTAGGTATCGAGATGGTTTCTATTGCCTCATACTTGTTGGTGGCTTATCGATCTGAAAATTCTTTTAGTACAGAAGCCGGATTAAAATATGTACTATTTGGCGCGGCTGCTTCGGCTATTATGCTGTATGGCATATCGCTGCTATATGTGTTTACAGGCTCGTTAAGTTTATTCGGCAATTTGCTGCCGGGTTTAATGAATACCAATGTGCTTCCGGTTTCCTTTGCTTTAGTGCTGGTGCTTGCGGGCATAGGCTTTAAACTATCATTTGTGCCCATGCATTTTTGGGTACCCGATGTTTATGAAGGTGCATCAACACCCGTTACCGCATTTTTATCAACCTTACCTAAAATAGCCGGATTTGCACTGCTTATTAATTTTTTAACACCGTTCCTGTATTTCGGTAATTGGGGCGGGTTTGACTTTCGTCTGTTCCTGTCAGCTATAGGTATTTTAACCATGATAGCCGGTAACTTTGCCGCCTTATTGCAAAGCAACGTAAAACGTATGCTAGCTTATTCCAGCATTGGGCATACCGGTTTTGCTTTAATGGGGATAGTAACCTTTAACCAGCAAGGCATTACAGCCTTAGTTTATTATCTATTGGTTTACGGTATTGCTAATATAGGCGCATTGCTACTCGCCAGCTACTTTGCCAATGTAACCGGTGCCGAAGATGTGAATGATTACAAAGGCCTGGGACTTAAATATCCAGTTGCCTCTGTAAGTTTTGTTATTATACTCATATCACTTACCGGGTTGCCTATAACTGCGGGCTTTACGGGCAAGGTATTTATCTTCTCGGCCGTGTATGGTGTTTATCAGCAAAGCCATGATATTTGGTTGTTGTTACTAATGGTTACCGGCGCATTAGCCACTGTAGTATCCCTGTTTTATTATATCAGGATCCCACTCAATTTGTTTATAAAGAGAAATGAGAACATCTCAAACCCCCGCAATAATTCTTATAATTTATTGTTCTTGTCAGTTATTATAGCTGTATTGTTGGTATTATTAGGTATTTTCCCTGGTATGATAGTTAAGTATCTGTAAATATTGTATTTATAGAATTTTTAAAAAATAATTATAAAAATTATTTTTTAAATGAAAGGGGCGCATTATCTTTAGTGCACAACTTAAAACAAATCATGAAAAAACTACTAATCTTGTTAGGCGCAGCCTCTATTGCGTCGTGTAATTCAAATCAAAAATCTAACACCGGAGACACAACAAAATCAGACACTACAAAAAGTACAACAGTTACAACAACCACTACTAAAAGTACAACTGCTGTTGATTCTTCTAAAATCTGGACCTATTTGGCTGATACAGACAAAATGACGTCAAAATTGACTTACCAGGCTAGCGTAAACTCATTAAACAAAATAAACTTTGATGCACCTTACGATGGTGGCTCAACTGCCTCAGTGATCATTAGAAATAAAGCAGGAAAAAACGAGGTTATGCTATCTATTGATAAAGGCCAGTTTATTTGCGATGTATCAGATGGCTGCGCAATCAACATAAGGTTTGACAATGATCCCGCAATCAAGTTTGTTGGTTCAGAACCTTCTGACGGAAGTTCAACATTGTTATTTATTGAGGCACCAAAGAAATTTATTGCTGATGTTAAAAAAGCAAAAAAAATGATTGTGCAAGCAGAATTCTATCAAAGTGGATTAAAGGACATGGAATTCAATGTTGATGGCCTTAAATGGGATCATTAATTAATTTTATAATACATAAATAAAAAAGGGTGGCTTAGATGAGCCACCCTTTTTTATTTAGTATTATTTAAATTGATCTTTATAAAAGCCACTTTTAATACGATTTAATGACAATCCTTTTAGCTTAAATTAAACTTAATATCTTACCTTTGCGCCTCATTACAAATCATGAGCGATCAGATTAAACATGAGTGCGGTGTGGCATTTATTCGCCTTCTTAAACCACTCTCTTTTTATCAAAAAAAGTACGGCACTGCGCTGTACGGCATAAATAAGCTGTATCTTTTAATGGAAAAGCAACACAACCGTGGCCAGGATGGTGCCGGGGTTGCTACTATTAAATTGGACGTTGAACCCGGTAAACGCTATATCAGCCGACACCGATCAATGGCATCAAATGCAGTGGCCGATATTTTTGAGTATATCCAGAAAAAGTTTGCAGAAATTGAAAAGGAGACGCCGGAAAGAATGGCCGATGCTGAATGGCTCAAGCAAAACGTAAGCTTTACCGGCGAAGTTTTATTGGGCCATTTGCGTTATGGTACACATGGCAAAAACAGTATCGAGAACTGTCACCCTTTTTTAAGGCAAAATAACTGGATGACCCGTAACCTGGTTATTGCCGGTAACTTTAATATGACCAATGTTGATGAGCTACTGCAACAGCTTTATGATCTGGGCCAGCACCCCAAAGAAAAAGCCGATACGGTAACGGTGCTTGAAAAGATCGGACATTTTATTGATACCGAAAATCAAGGTCTTTTTGACCAGTATAAAAGGGAAGGGCTTGACGATAATATGGAAATCAGCAAGCTGATAGCCAATGATATGGATGTCGCCAAAATACTGCGTAAATCAGCCAAGAACTGGGATGGCGGCTATACCATAGCTGGTATTTTAGGTCATGGTGATGCATTTGTAATGCGCGACCCGGTTGGTATCAGGCCTGCTTATTATTACTATAACGATGAAATTGTGGTGGCAGCTTCAGAGCGCCCTGCAATACAAACAGCGTTTAATATACCTATTGGCGAGATAAGGGAAATAAAACCTGGTCATGCGCTGATCGTTAAAAAGAACGGCAAGATATCTGAAGATATGTTCAGCGAGCCGCAGGAAAAGAAAGCATGTTCATTTGAGCGTATCTATTTTTCGCGCGGCAGCGATGCTTCTATTTATCGTGAGCGTAAACAATTAGGCAGGCTGCTTTGCCCGCAAATATTGGATGCTGTGAATAACGATGTGAAAAATACCGTATTCTCTTACATCCCCAATACAGCCGAAGTTGCCTTTTATGGCATGGTTGAGGGGGTGCATAAATACATCAAAAAATATCAGCGCGATCGTTTATTGAACCGTGAAGATAAAATAAGCGAAGAAGAATTGATGGAAGTGCTTTGTATGGCACCGCGTGTAGAGAAGATTGCTATAAAAGATGTTAAACTGCGTACGTTCATTACCCAGGATGCTGACCGCAGCGAAATGGTTGCCCACGTTTATGATACCACCTACGGCCTCATAAAAAATGGCGATGATACACTGGTTGTATTGGATGACTCCATTGTTCGCGGTACTACGCTTAAACAAAGCATATTAAAAATACTGGACCGTTTAGGCCCTAAAAAAATTGTGGTAGTATCATCAGCACCGCAAATACGTTTCCCTGATTGCTACGGCATTGATATGTCGCGCATGGGCGAGTTTGTTGCTTTTGAGGCAGCCATCAGCCTTTTAAAGGAAGCGAAAAAAGAAGATATTATACTTAAAGTTTACCAGCAATGTAAAGACAGCGCAAAGCTGCCTAAAGAAGAAGTGGTGAACTATGTAAAGGCTATTTATGAGCCATTTACCGATCAGGAAATATCCGATCGTATAGCCAAAATTATTACGCCCGAAAAGACCAATGCACAAGTACAGGTGATCTACCAAACACTGGATAACCTGCATAAAGCCTGCCCTGATCATATCGGCGACTGGTATTTTAGCGGCGATTACCCAACCCCCGGTGGCAACAAAGTAGTGAACCGCGCCTTTGTAAACTGGATGGAAGGTAAAAAAGATAGGGCCTACACCTAATAAAATTAAAAAAGTACAAAAGAGGGGTGTTATGCTAAAGCATGACACCTTTTCATTTTATATTATTAGGTATTTTAATACAGGAATATTATATCTTTAAGCCCAGCAATGCTAAAGTTGTATAACCTGTTTCCCCTTTTTAATAAGCCTCTGTTTAAAATACTTTTAAGTATCTTATTTCTATTATCGGCTATTCCCTCTTTCGCTCAAAAAAGATTTACTATAAGCGGCAATGTTAAAGATGCTGCCACCGGCGAAGTATTAATCGGCGCCACAATACGCATACAGGAACTTTCGCAGAATGGTGCTGCAAGCAATAGCTACGGCTTTTATTCACTTTCGGCACCTGCCGGGGATTATACGATACAGATCAGTTATATAGGCTATGAATCAGTTTCACGAAAGGTGAGCTTGCATAAAGATTTGGTTTTAGATATGGCACTCAACCCAAAGTCAGACCTTTCGGAGGTAGTAATAAGTGCAAACAAACCGAATAATGATAATGTACGCTCGGCACAAATGGGTGTCGAAAAGCTGAACATGACCCAGATAAACAACGTACCTGTTTTGCTGGGCGAGCGCGATATTTTAAAAACTATATCACTCATACCCGGTGTTAAATCTGCAAGCGAGGGTAATACGGGCTTCTATGTACGCGGCGGTGCATCTGATCAGAATCTCATCTTGCTTGATGAAGCCACGGTTTACAACGCTTCACACCTTTTTGGTTTTTTCTCTACCTTTAACTCAGACGCTATAAAAGACGTAAGCCTGTACAAAGGCGGTATGCCTGCGCAATATGGCGGTCGTTTATCATCAGTGCTTGATATTAAGATGGATGAGGGAAATAACAAGGAATATGTGATGGAGGGAGGTATCGGCCTTATCTCGTCGCGCTTGAAAATAGAAGGCCCCATAGTGCAGGACAAAGGCTCGTTCATGATCAGCGCCCGGCGTACTTATATCGATGCATTTTTAAAATTATCATCTGATACTACCGTAAAAGGTAGCCAGCTTTATTTTTACGATCTTAATGCCAAAGCCAATTATCATTTTGATGATAAAAATGCCATCTACCTTTCAGGCTACTTTGGCAAAGATGTTCTTGGATTAAAAAGCACTTTTGGCACCAATTGGGGTAACTCTACAGGTACTTTGCGCTTTAATCATTTGTTCAATAGTAAGCTGTTTTCAAACACGTCGCTTATCTACAGCAATTATAACTACGTTATACAAAGTTATTTGCCGGGGAATAACTTTACCGCCGTTTCACAAATAACCGATCTCGATCTAAAAGAGGATTTTCAATATTATATAAACAGCAACCATTCTTTAAAATTCGGTATCGATGCATTGCACCATAGCCTTGCACCGGGTAGCCTTACCTCTGATAATAACTCAAGCTTTAATGATGAAACCATTCAACGGCGCTATGGGCTGGAAACTGCAGCCTACATTAGCGATGAATGGCAGGTAAACAGTAAATTAAATATTTTATATGGTGCGCGTTTTAGCGGTATATTAATATTTGGCCCCGGTACTTTTAGTACTTATGATGCTAATGGCAATATTGTTACCTCCAAAACTTATAACTCTGGCCAGGTGGTAAAAGATTATTTTTACCTGGAGCCCCGGCTTTCGGCAAGTTACAGTTTAAGCGATCAAACATCTGTCAAAGCATCTTATAATCGCAATACGCAGAATATTCACATCCTCAGCAACTCCAGCAGCAGTACGCCAACTGACCTGTATGCAATGAGCAGCAACAACATTAAACCCGAAATTGCCGATCAGGTATCAACCGGATATTTCAGGAATTTTGACGAAAATGTTTTCGAGTTCTCAACGGAGGTGTATTATAAATGGCTGCAAAACCAAATAGATTATAAAGATGGCGCGCAGCTCATTCTTAACCAGAATGTGGAATCGCAACTGGTATATGGCACAGGCAGGGCTTATGGCATTGAATTTTATATGAAGAAGAAATACGGCCGGTTTAATGGTTGGTTAGGATACACGCTCTCGCGCACCGAGCGCAAGTTTGCTGCTATAAACGATGGCAATTACTTCCCGGCAACGCAGGATCGTACACATGATATATCTGCAGTTGGTATTTATCAGCTTACTAAGCGTTGGTCATTCTCGGGTACCTTCGTTTATGGTACAGGTAATGCGGTTACCTACCCTAATGGTAAATATGCAATTGGCGATATGACAACCTTTTATTATTCGGAGCGGAATGGTGAACGAGAGCCATCAAACAACCGGCTTGATATTGGGGCGACACTCGAGGGTAAGCCGCATAAAAAATATCATTCAAGCTGGACATTCGGCATCTACAATGTTTATAACCACCGGAATCCGTATACTATAACCTTCCGCGATAGTAAAACTAATCCCGGCACAACCGAAGCTGTTGAAACCAGTCTTTTCGGTCGAGTGCCATCAGTTACCTGGAACTTTAAATTTTAATAACGATGCAGCAAATAAAATTTAGATACACCATTATACTAGCGGCAATAATTTTAATTGCGGCTACATCTTGCCAAAAGGTTATTAATATTAAAGTGAATAATGCGGCCCCGCAACTAGTGATTGAAGGTAATTTAACTGATGTGTTGGGGCCACAGTTTGTATCTATCACTAAGTCGGTACCTTTTACCAGCACTAATGTTTTTCCAACTGTAAGCGGAGCTATTGTTACTATTACTGATAGTATTGGCGATGTATATAACTTAACCGAAGGCCCGGCAGGTATTTATGCCACTTATCCGCTAAAGGGCCTATATGGTGAAACGTATACGCTAACCGTAAAAACTGGTGGTAAAATCTATACTGCCAGTTCTACCATGCCTTATCCTGTGCCGCTTGATTCATTAACCGACAAAAAGCAGATTTTAAGCAATAATAACCTGTATACCATAACAGTTAATTACCAGGACCCACCTAACATAGCTAATCAGTATCGTTTTATATTATATGTAAACAGCCAGCAGGCGGGCACCATTTTCACTAATGACGATAGCTTTACCAATGGCCGCTATGTGCGCGAAGATCTGTTTGAAACGGGTTCGGATATTCATCTTAAGGATACTGCCACGGTAGAGATGCAATGCATTGATGAGAATGTTTACAAATACTGGTTCAGCCTGAGCCAGCAACAAAATAATGGTCCCGGCGGTGGTATAACACCATCAAATCCGCCATCAAACTTTAACAATGATGCACTGGGGTATTTTAGCGCACATACTACTCAAACTATGAGTATTATAGTTCATTAGGATGAGTCTTTTAATAGATCAAAAAGCGTGGCCCTCTTTTAGCGCAAGTCTTGTGGGTAGACAGAGCATAGGAGACTTGTGCCTAAGCGGATTCTTTATTTGAAGAAGCACAAGTCATCCATTACACAATCCAATTCGCAAGACTTGCGCTAAACGAAGGTAGGAAGGAATCAATCCGTATGCAGCATAATTACATCCGTATTTTTCGGTTTTGCCAGCATAACGCGGTTGATTAATACCTTGTCGTAAGTTAAGTTTTCTGCATTGTAAATAACTTCCGCTCTTGGTACTTTTAGTATGGTCACATTTTTCAGGCTGATGTTTTTTAGTGGATTGCCATCTACGCCAACTGCATAAATGCCTACTTCGCCACATACATTACAGGTTACATTCTCAATTACAAAATGGTTGAACAGGGTAGGGTAATGTCCCCCTCGCGAGCCGTAATAATTGTTCTCGAAGCGTATAAACGCGGAACGTGCCGTATCGCATTGTACATTATGCACATGGATATTTTCAATAAAGCCGCCTCTGTCAAGGTTGGACTTAAAGTAGATGGCGCTCAGGCATTTTTTGATCAGCACATTGTACATATAAACATTGCGCACCCCGGCCGACATTTCGCTGCCGATACAAAGTCCATTAGCTTTCGACCTGAAAATGCAGTTGCGGACGATCACATTTTCTGTAGGCTGCCCAATGCGCCATCCATCCTGATCGCGCCCTGCTTTAATGGCTATACCATCGTCACCCGTATCAAAATTGCAATGTTGTATCAGCACGTTGGTACATGACTCCGGGTCGCAGCCATCATTATTTAAATTATGACTGTTGATGGTAACATTTTGCACAGTAACGTTATTGCATAACACCGGGTGGATCACCCAATAAGGCGAATCCATAATAGTAATGCCATCTATCAGTATATTCTTGCAGCCAAAAAACTGGATCATATCCGGCGGTAAGTGGTAGCCATCACCAAACACTCTTTCGTAAACTGGAGTGCCGTTGCCGCCCATTTGTCTTAACTTACTTTGCTCTGCCGATCTTTGCGGTCGCCAGGTTGCAAAATTCTTACTTGCCGAGCCATTAACCGTACCCTTTCCGGTAATAGCTATATCCGAACATTGGTAAGCGTAAAACAGCGGGCAATAATTAAATACCTCGGTGCCTTCCCATAAAGTAAGCACTGCGGGCAGGTAATTTTTAGGCTCGCCGGAAAAAATGAGTTCGGCACCATCTTCAAAATGCAGGTTAACATGGCTTTTCAATACAATGGGTCCCGCAATAAAATACGAGCCCTTTGGTACTAATACCTGCCCACCTCCGCTAACGCTGCATACGTTGATCACCTTATCAAAAATAGCTTTGGTGTCGGTTTTACCATCGGCTACTGCGCCGTAAGCAGTAATATTATAAACAGCCTTTTTAAATTCGGGCGGTTTTATATTTTTCAGGATACTGTCAACAGGGGATAATGCTTTTTGCTGCGCGCTTGCTGTAATAGCTAGCAAAGTCATTAACATAAATAAGTACCTTGATTTTTTCAGGTTGATATTTGTCAGCATCATTTCAGGTAAATTGGGTGTGTAAATTTAAGTTATTATAAATAAGTACTATTAGTTGTTTCAGCATTTTTACCTTAATTTAGTAATTAGTAAACTTACCCTCTTGAAAAGATCGATCGTTATTTTCTGCCTGTTTCAACTATTCACACAACTATCTTTTAGTCAGGATAAACCTGTTCCTTATGGTAATAATCCTGCTGCGGGTAAATATTATGATATCCGCGGATTCAAAATGTACTGCGAAGTTTATGGTACGGGCAAACCACTATTAATGATCCACGGCAATGGCGGCGACATCAGTGCTTTTACTAAAAACATACCGTACTTCTCTAAAAAATATATGGTGATTGTGCCCGATAGTAGGGCACAAGGAAAATCAATAGATGATCGGGACTCTCTGAGTTTTGAAATGATGGCTGATGATTTTTCAGCTTTGCTGGATGCCATGCATATTGATTCGAGCTATGTTATTGGCTGGAGCGATGGCGGTATAAATGCGCTATTGCTGGCTATGCGGCACCCTGATAAAGTGATCAGGCTGGCTTCAACAGGTGCTAACCTCTGGCCTGATTCCACTGCGATAATCCCGAGCTTATGGATTTCAGAACGGAATGATTTTAATGCCTCAAAAAACAAAGTATTTAAAACAGCCAAAGAGAGGAATGATAACAAGATCTTTTTGCTGGATTGGTTTCAGCCCAACATACCTTTGCTTGCACTACGAAAAATTAAATGCCCGGCTCTGATTATCGGAGGGGATCATGATGTGATAACTTTGCAGCATACTGTTTTAATATATCAGAATATTCCGCATGCCTATTTGTGGATCGTACCTGATTCTCCACATGCTACGTTGAAGGCCCATGCCGATGAATTTAATAAGCAGGTAGATGATTTCTTTAGCACCCCATTTCACAGCTGGAATTAATCTTCTTATTCAAACATCTGCACATCCGCATATTTGCATATCCGCACATCATCTACCCCATCATTCCTTCAAACTTTTCCCAAAAACCATCTTTTGGTACAGGCGCAGTAATGAGTATCGGTTCCTTTTTTATAGGATGGATGAATTGCAATCTGCGCGCATGCAGGCATATACTTTTGCGCAGGCTGCCGCGTGGGTAACCATATTTATTATCGCCAACTATAGGGCAGCCGAGGGTTGATAGTTGTACCCGTATTTGGTGCGGCCTGCCGGTTATCGGGTCAACCTCAATTAAATAATTTCCATTGAGCTCACCAACCAACTTATAGTTCAACTCCGCACGCTGGCTGCCGGTAACTTCATGATCGTGTGCTTTGGTAACGTTCTTCTGCGGATTTTTGATGAGCCAGTGGATCAGTGTGCCGCTTTCGGGATATGGCTTTTTGCGCACTACAGCATAATAGGTTTTATGCATCTCGCGGCTCTTGAACATTTGATTTATTCGTTCCAGCGCCTTGCTGGTTTTGGCAAATAATATTACCCCGCTCACGGGCCTGTCTAACCGGTGTACCACCCCTAAAAAAGCGCCGTTAGGCTTATTATATTTTTTAGCGATATACTTTTTTACCTTATCATCTAACGATTCGTCGCCCGTTTCATCAACCTGCACAATGTCGCCCGCACGCTTATTTATAGCAATAAGGTGGTTGTCCTCATACAGCACATCGCTGTCGGTAATATCGTAATTGGTGTATTTGAATTCGGTCTTGGCCATATTTTTCAGTTCATGGTCCATGGTCAATAGTCCATGGTAAACCAAAAAAACTATGGTCTATGGACTATCGACTATGGACTAATCTAATACTGTTCCTTCTCGTTCGGGAAGTTTTTCGTTTTCACATCTTCCACATAATTTCTTATAGCATCGCCCATTATATCATATAACGAAGCGTACTGGCGTAAGAACCGCGGTTTAAAGCCTTTGTTTATGCCCAGCATATCATGTATCACCAAAACCTGGCCATCGCAATGCTGCCCTGCACCTATGCCAATGGTTGGTATGCTCAGGCTTTCTGATACTTCCTGCGCCAGTTTAGCCGGGATCTTTTCGAGTACTATGCCAAAGCAACCCAGTTCCTGTAGCTTTAGTGCATCCTCTTTTAATTTTTGAGCCTCGGCATCGTGTTTAGCACGTACAGTATAGGTGCCGAACTTATAAATAGATTGCGGCGTTAAACCCAAATGACCCATCACGGGGATACCAGCCGTTAAAATACGACTAACAGATTCAGCAATCTCAATACCACCTTCTATCTTTACGGCATGTGCGCCGGCTTCTTTCATAATGCGAATAGCAGAACTTAAAGCTTCTTTCGAATTACCCTGGTATGAGCCAAAAGGCAGATCGACAACCACCAAAGCGCGTTTTACCGCGCGTACTACAGATGATGCATGGTAGATCATCTGGTCCAAAGTAATAGGCAGCGTGGTTTCATGCCCTGCCATTACATTAGAGGCCGAATCGCCTACCAAAATTATATCCATACCGGCATCGTCAACAATTTTAGCCATCGAGTAATCGTATGCAGTAAGCATGCTGATCTTCTCGCCGCTATTTTTCATCTCCTGCAAAATATGGGTAGTGATCCGTTTAACTTCTTTATGTACAGACATTGTGTTCGTTTTATGGAGGACAAAGGTGGGGAGTTTATTTCGGATTTCGAATTTTCGATTTCGAATTTATTATTCTATATTTCCTTACTACTAAACCTAACCTCACACAAATGGAAAAATCAATTGAAAAGCTAAACTCAATGTTTAATGAACTTCAAAAAAGTAATTTAATTTCTTTTGATGAAGTAAAAAGCATGAAAAATGTTATGGGTGTTTACATTATATATTCTCATGAAAATGAGATTTTATATATAGGACACACAAATAAATTTCACGTAAGATTTGGTACAGATTTAAAATATGAATCTACACATACCTTAATTAGAAAGCTTTTAAAGGCATTAGTTCATAAAGATATAATAACTGCCCAGCAATATTTTATTAATAAATATAAATATAGAATAAAAACTTGTGAAACTAAACGAGAAGCAGAAGCATTAGAACATCTTGCAATATGGATATTGAATCCTATCTACAACAATAATTATTTACCAATCGTTGACTAAAATCCAAAATCCAATTTTCGAAACTCAAAATAAACTCCTACCTTTGCGGCGTGAAAAAAGAAGTTTCTTACTTCAATTCTGCAACCTGCTTTAAGGGAGCTTGTCACCAGGCTTACCAACCCATTAATCATTCTATTTTTTTTAAAAATGACTTACTTCACCAAATTACCGGCAGTATTATTACTGGCTGACGGAACTGTATTTTATGGCAAAGCTGCCGGAAAGATTGGTACTACTACCGGCGAAATATGCTTTAATACCGGGATGACCGGCTACCAGGAGATCTTTACTGACCCATCTTATTTTGGGCAGATAATGGTAGCTACCAATGCACATATTGGTAATTATGGTATAGCTGATGCTGAAGTTGAATCGGGCCAGATACAAATAGCCGGATTAGTTTGTAAGAATTACAATATAACTTATAGCCGTAAACAGGCTAATGAGTCAATACAAGATTATTTCCAGGAGCAAAACATTGTAGGTATCAGTGATATTGATACCCGCCAACTGGTTCGCCATATCCGCGATAAGGGTGCAATGAATGCCATTATTTCGTCAGAGATTCTGGATATTGAAGAGCTGAAAACTAAATTAGCTGAAGTGCCTTCAATGGATGGACTGGAACTATCATCACAAGTATCAACCACTGAAACTTACACCTTTGGTGACGAAAGCGCTAAATACCGTGTAGCTGTACTTGATTTGGGCGTAAAGAAAAACATCCTCCGCAATTTTGACGATCGTGATGTTTATGCAAAAGTGTATCCTGCAAAAACATCGTTCGAAGAAATGGAAAAGGATTTTGCGCCATCAGGTTACTTTATTTCTAACGGCCCCGGCGATCCATCTGCCATGCCTTATGCCATTGATACGGTAAAAGAAATTTTAGCTGCCGATAAACCGATGTTTGGGATCTGTTTAGGCCACCAGTTACTGGCTTTGGCAAACGACATTCCGACCAAAAAAATGTTTAACGGACACCGCGGATTAAACCACCCGGTAAAAAATATTATTATTAACCACTGCGAGGTTACTTCACAAAATCACGGTTTTGGTGTAGTACCTGAAGCGGTGAGAGCATCAGATAAAGTAGAGATCACCCACGTAAACCTGAACGACCAATCTATCGAGGGTATCCGTGTAAAAGACAAAAAAGCATTTTCGGTACAATACCACCCTGAATCATCTCCCGGCCCGCATGACAGCCGGTATTTGTTTGATGACTTTATAAAGTTGATGCAATAAAAAAATAGCGATGGGTTTCAAACCCATCGCTATTTTTTTATCTAACTGCTTCCGTACAATTTGTTACCGCAGTACATTATAAATAATATTTGTAAATTTGATATTATGAATAGCCTGGTACGATCAAATTTGCCCGAAATAAAAAGACTTATGCGAAGCTATGGGGTAATACGGGCGCATTTATTTGGGAGTGCTGCTGTTGATAGAATGACAGAACAAAGTGATGTGGACTTTATGGTAAGTTTCGACCCTAAACTGAACTACACCGATTACGGCAATAATTATTTTCAGTTGATATATGCCTTGCAAAATTTACTGGAAAAAGAAGTAGATATTGTTGCCGAAGAAACAATTACCAATCCTTACCTTCTTCAAACTATAAACAGTCAAAAAATAGCTGTTTTATGATCATTGAAGAGAAAAAACTATTAACAGATATTCTTGAATGTATTTCTTCGATAGATGAGCACTTGGATGGGCGAAGAATTTTTGATGAATAAGAGAACTTGAGATTATTGGAGAGGCCGTAAACAAACTGCTAAAGATTGACCCGGCTATACCAATTTCTTATACCCGCCAAATAGTTGACTTACGAAACAAGGTTATACATTCCTATGATAATGTTAATCACATTGTTATATGGAATGTAATTATGAATCACTTGCCTACTTTAAGATCTGAAGTTGAAACGTTAATGAATAACTGTACAAAAGATTAAATAACTTTATAATTATTTCCCCCAATAATACGCAGGCACTTTCAATCCCGGCCTCTCCACATCCCAAATAATGCTACTTACCTTCCAACCAGTAGGTGTTTTAATTAACTGGAAGCTATTTACACCAGTTTCGGTAGCATTCTCTTTTTTTGCGTTCGTAACGGCCTTATAAGTACTCATGCGCTCGGCTATTCTGCCAAATTGCTCATTTTTGCCATATAATTCTTTTTCACTATAAGCATAAACGGTATCAGCCTCGACAAATGATCGGAATAGATAAATAAATTGGTTAATGTTAGTTATCTGTGCAGTATCCGAGCCATAATTAATAAACTGAGCCTGCGGGATAAAATGAGTTTTGATACTATCGTAATTTAGTTGTTCGCCTTTTTTGAAAGTGATGGATGCATAGGCCGCATGCACTGCCTTAGTAATGGCTTTATCATCAGGCACTGTATAAACAGCAGCCGAATCAACTTTTGGCTGTGCAGTTTTTGAATGGCAAGCTGTTAAGGCAATTAAGCAAAGTGAGTAAAGGATTATTTTTTTCATGGTTTGAGGCGTAGTTTGATATAAAGGTATAAAATTTAAGAAGTAACGAACAAACAAAACGTAGGGTCACCCTGAGGTACTCGAAGGGGCCTTTGCCCTCATGTTTCGAGTTCCTCAATATGACCCGGAATGTCGGTAAAAACTTTATCTCAATCTACTCATCGCCATTTTTCCGCCGTTTACCGATATTTTGAACAGCTTCCCCAAAAACCACTGGTTGTAAAGCTATTCTGTGTGCATTTTTGATCTATCAAATCACAAGGTTATGGAAAAGTTACTGGCAATACATCTTATAAATACAGCAATACATGCTCTTGCCCAAATGCATACGATTATCACATCGCTCGGGCATTTAATAAAATAAGCGCTGGCCTCAATTACCGGGGTGAGTATAATATATAATGCTACGGCGGGGATGTTTATAATCATAACACATCCCCGCCCTCTACAGCGGGAGCCACTTACACAGGCATTTACCGTAAATTTTCTGTCATTGCTTCAAAAAACTTATGTTATATCATTAATCTATCGCATTTTTGCGCCATGGCAAAACAACCCATCATTACCGTAAAGAACCTGGTAAAAAATTACGGCGATTTTAACGCTGTAAAGGATATTAGTTTTGAAGTTTACGAAGGCGAGATCTTCGGCTTGCTTGGTCCGAATGGTGCCGGTAAAACTACCACCTTAGAGATCATCGAAACCCTGCGCGATAAAACATCAGGACAAATTATTGTTGATGGTTTTGATGTAGATAAAGACCCCGACAATATAAAAAAACGCATCGGTGTGCAACTACAGGCAGCAGGATATTACCCTAATTTGAACTTATCTGAACTGATAGAATTATTCTCAGGTTTATACGGCATCAGCAAAACTCCTAACGAAATGCTGGAAAAAGTTGCCCTTACCGATAAAGCTAAAGCCAAATACAAAGAACTTTCCGGCGGACAAAAACAACGGTTTTCCATTGCCACTACTTTAATAAATGATCCCCGCATTATTTTTTTAGATGAACCTACAACTGGACTTGATCCTCAGGCGCGCCGTAATTTGTGGGATCTGATCCGCGATATCCGCGATAGCGGAACTACCGTTGTGATCACCACACACTACATGGATGAAGCCGAAATTTTGTGCGACAGGGTTGCCTTTGTCGACGGCGGCAGGATCATTGATATTGACACTCCAGATAATTTTATTGATAAATTGGTAGCATCAGGCTTTGAACGTAAAAAAGAAGTAAAGCTAGCCAATCTCGAAGATGTTTTTATAAACATGACCGGCAAGGAGTGGCGCGAAGGGTAACCCCCCGACCCCCTGAAGGGGGAGTGAGTTTGCAGCTTGTCGGTTGGCAGTATGCAACTGGTACCAATGAACTATTGAACTAATGAACCAATGAACAATAATTATAGCAATACAAGAGCAACCCTGGCTATAGCCAAAGCCAGTTTCCGATCTATAGTACGCAGCCCATCGTCGGTGGTGTTTACACTTTTATTTCCACTGATATTTATATTGGTGTTCGGCTTTATTGGCGGCAGCGCCGTTAGTGTTGATGTAGGCGTGGTTAAAGGAAGCGATACCCAAAACCCGGTTTATCAAGCATTGGCTAAAAGCAGTGTAATCCACCTGATAAATGATGAGCCGCTCGCCCAAATGAACAGCGACTTGCTTAAAGGCCATATTGATGCTATTCTGAATATCACCAAAAACAACAGCATGCCGCCCTTCACAGTTAATGTGCAGTACACCAAAGCATCGGCAGAAAAAGATAATATCCTTAAATCAGTTTTGAGTAATGTATTATTCAGGATGGATCAGGCTTACAGTAATTCATCACCTCGGATTGCCGAACTAAAGGAATCAACCGTATCTGGCCGGGAATACAAAACCATCGACTTTATTTTACCCGGGCAGTTAGGCTTCTCGTTATTAAGCACAGGTGTTTTCGGTACAGCTTTTGTTTTTTTGAGCTTGCGTATTACACTGGTTATTAAAAGGTTTTTTGCGACCCCGGTAAAAAGATACAGTATTGTATTGGGCGAGGCACTGGCCCGCATTACGTTCGCCTTAATAGGTGCATTATTTATTATACTGATAGGCCACTTTGCCTTTGATTTTACACTAATACATGGTGTTAGTACGGTATTGCAAATGCTTATATTATCGTTAGTGGGTGTCATAATTTTTATGGGGTTTGGCTTCGTGGTATCAGGCATTGCCAAAAACGAAAGCTCTGTACCGCCAATTGCCAATATTATTACGCTGCCGCAGTTTTTACTGTCAGGTACATTCTTTAGCATCAGTGTTTTCCCTGCATGGTTACAGCCGGTTTGTAAAATATTACCCTTAACCTATTTAAATGATGCCATGCGCAAAATAGCCTTCGAAGGTGCAAGTTTGCTTGATGTTGGCCATCAGTTATTGATCTTATTAATATGGGGCATTGTAGTTTACTCGGCAGCGGTTAAGTTGTTTAAGTGGGAGTAGTTTTTGATGTGCAGATGTGCAAATATGCGGATATGCAGATGAACGCATAAGAACTCATGCTCCCGCGAGCTTGCAGCTCGTGGTGGTGCATTGTCACAGTTTGCAACTGTAGTCAAAGAATATTAGATTTATGTTTTACTACTGTTTATGACAACCTTTTCACCACCAATTGAATCACGTTCTACCGAAGATTTAATAGCAATAAAATTTGCGTCTACGGAATATTGGCAACAAGAAGCTATTGATCAGGCTCAAAAGGAGTTAACCAAAAGAGGTGTAAGTAGGGAGGAGGAAAAGAGGTTAACAGATAATTTGGCAAAGGAAATTAAACATTCAGAAGCCAAAGAGCAGTTACGCCTCGAAAAGAATGCAGTTGAAAGTTACACTACTTTTAAAAAAGTTGAAATTTTTTTCGCTTCACCATTGATCTTGTTAGGCAAGTATTATATGAAAGACTCCTTATCTATGCTTAATGCCCAAAACTATAAGCTCAAATATAAACAACGGCTTTCTATGCTAGTTAGCGGTAGTCTTTTTTGGATCTTGGTTTTATGGTTGATGTCTAAGACTTGAGTTCATAGAGAATCTGCGTCTTTTAGAAGCTTTTCAAACATCGCTCCCGCGAGTTTGCAGCTCGCGGTTATGCATGGGCCAGTTTGCAACTGTAATTAAGTGTTGATTTACCGCACCATCTATAAATCCCAAAATCGTGTCCTATGTTAATTTCCCGTTAAACTTTATTTATTTTCAGCATATTTTAATTTGATTTGTATATTTGGAAGGTAATAACAATAGTGTACCTTTTACACTATGTAATTTATAAACTAAATTATACAAGATGAGCTTAATAATTGATGTCCATGCCCGCCAGATCTTAGATTCTCGTGGCAACCCTACTATCGAAGTAGATGTATTAACTGAAAACGGAGCCTTTGGTCGTGCAGCTGTTCCATCCGGCGCATCAACCGGAGTACATGAAGCAGTTGAGCTTCGTGACAATGATAAATCTGTATATATGGGCAAAGGCGTACTGAAAGCCGTTGCTAACGTAAATGATATTATTGCTAAAGAATTACAAGGTATTGATGTTTTCAATCAAAACCTGATCGATAGCATCATGATTGAATTAGATGGTACGCCCAACAAAGGTAACTTGGGCGCTAACGCTATATTAGGTGTTTCATTGGCTGCCGCTAAAGCTGCTGCCGAAGAAAGCCGCCAGCCTTTATACCGCTACATTGGTGGTGTAAACGCTAATACATTACCTATCCCGATGATGAACATCGTTAACGGTGGTTCACACTCTGACGCGCCTATCGCATTCCAGGAATTTATGATCATGCCGGTTGGTGCTTCATCATTTTCTGAAGCATTACGTTGGGGAACTGAAGTATTCCATACCTTAAAAAAGATATTACACGACCGCGGACTTTCAACCGCTGTTGGTGATGAAGGTGGTTTTGCTCCAGCTTTTGAAGGTACCGAAGATGGCGTTGAAACCATTTTGAAAGCTATTGAAAAAGCAGGTTACAAACCAGGTGTTGATATTTTTATAGCATTTGATTGTGCTGCATCTGAGTTTTACAAAGATGGCAAATACGATTACACTAAGTTTGAAGGCGATAAGGGTGCTATTCGTACCAGCGCTGAGCAGGCAGATTACCTTGCTGAATTAGCAGCGAAATATCCCGTGATTTCTATTGAAGATGGTATGCATGAGGATGATTGGGCTGGCTGGAAACTTTTAACAGAGAAACTTGGCGATAAAGTTCAGTTAGTGGGTGATGATTTGTTTGTTACCAATGTAACCCGTTTACAAAAAGGTATTGACGAAGATATTGCTAACTCAATATTAGTAAAAGTAAACCAAATAGGTTCATTAACCGAAACTATTAACGCGGTATCATTAGCACAAACTCATGGCTATACTACAGTAATGAGCCACCGTTCAGGCGAGACTGAAGACGCAACCATTGCTGATTTAGCGGTAGCATTAAATTGCGGCCAGATCAAAACCGGTTCAGCTTCACGTTCAGACAGGATAGCTAAATACAACCAGTTATTACGTATTGAAGAAGAATTAGGCAGCAACGCAAAATTCTTCGGTAAGAACTTTAAATATTACAAGAATAGATAGTTGATAGCGTTGACTGCGTGAGTAGTTGATTGAAATTTAAATAAAAAGCCGGCTAATTAGTCGGCTTTTTATATTATTGGTGTGATTTACTAAATTAATATGGAGAAGTTTATTTTAGAAGGATATGGAAACTTTCTGAAAATTACATTAGCCGAAGTATTTGATTTTCCGGAAAAAACTTCTTCACTAAGAGGTTATGACACAAAGAGTACTTTGGAAATAAGTTCAGGTGACTTTCAATGTAATTTTATAATTTATATATCTATGGATGATATATTAAAATTTTATAAAGAATTATATGAAGCAAATAAGTCATTATCAGGAAGTATTAGTTTCACAAATATCTATGATCGCAATTTGGAATTCAGCATTAATTATGATGTAAATGGTCAAGTTTTAATAACCGGAATCATTTCAAGCACAACAGATTTTGGGAATTCTTTAAATTTTGAATTTATGTCAGATCAGTCGTATATCCAATCAACTTTAATAGAATTGGATATTATAGCAAAAAAGTATGGTGATAAAAGGAACTAGTAATCTCAAATCAATAGTCAAGGTTCAGACAAAAAAATCAGCGAAATCTAAAAATCATTTAAACCAGCGGTTATATTTGCACCCATGAGATCGAACAAGTTACTGCGTGCTGCCATTATTTTATTAATACTAATATTAAACATTGGCTGCGACCAGGTTTCAAAATCTATTGTCCGTAAGGATATGACCGATACCCAGGTGATCGGTTTCCTATCAAACCACATAACGCTGGAGAAAGTAGAAAATACAGGCGCATTTTTAAGCATGGGCGATTCGCTTGGTGGTCCGCTGCGCTATATTCTATTGATGATATTACCATTAGTTGCCGTTTTTTGGGGACTAGGCTATATCCTGATCAAAGACAATATGTCAAAATATAAGCTGCTGGCCATTATCTTTATTATAGGAGGCGGTGTAGGTAACCTTTATGATCGTGTTATACATGGCTCAGTTACCGATTTTATGCATATTGATTTTGTGATCTTCCAAACCGGTGTATTCAACGTAGCAGATATGTCGATAATGGCCGGGATGTTTATTATTATACTGGATACTTATCTGACAAAGAAAAAAGAAGAAAAAGCAGATGAAGACGCTGTAGTTGAAGGTTAAACAGCCTTTAGGTAATTGCTAACCCCAATCGCCCGTTTAATCGTCCACAATGGGCAGTGTATTTCTCACATAGCGATGGGTTTCAAACCCATCGCTATAAAATAAAACCGTTTGACTCACCTGACCTAGCTCCGCTTATCGACCCGCTTTGCCTCAGGCGATAAAGAGGGGTAGGAATAAGGTTTTTATGTCATAAACCTTTCACCTTTAGTCTTTAACCCTTTACCATTCATCTGCAACAGCCTATATACCAATAAAAAGCGTATCTTTGCAGCATAATACCCGTTCGCTTACGGTTTTGATCATTGACAACTCTTCAGATCCGCTATGCAATCGCGTTAGCACTTATATTAAAAATATTACATGTCATTCGAAAAATTAAATTTAATTGAGCCTATACTCAGGGCTTTAAAAACTGAGGGATACACCACACCCACGCCAATACAGGAGCAATCCATCCCTATTATATTACAACAAAAAGATTTGCTTGGCTGCGCACAAACCGGTACCGGTAAAACCGCGGCATTTGCTATACCTATTTTACAGTTATTGTATCAGGACAGGCTGCAGCATAAAGAGCAGAAAACCATAAAGGCGCTGATCTTAACGCCAACTCGTGAACTCGCTATACAAATTGATGAAAGCTTTGCCGCTTATGGTAAACATACCGGCTTAAAGCATTTGGTAGTATTTGGTGGCGTTTCACAAAATCCACAGGCTGATGCGATCCGCAGAGGCGTTGATATTTTGGTGGCTACACCGGGCCGTTTGCTCGACTTGATGAACCAACGTATTGTACATTTGGATCATATCAAGATGTTAGTGCTTGATGAAGCCGACCGTATGCTGGATATGGGTTTTGTAAATGATGTTAAAAAGATCATCGCTAAAATACCTGCTAAAAGGCAAACCTTATTCTTTTCGGCTACTATGCCAAATGAGATTCAGGCATTGGCTAATACTATATTAACCAGGCCTGAAAAGGTTGAAGTTACGCCGGTATCATCAACTGCCGAAACCATACAGCAGGAACTTTTTTATGTAGAGAAGAACGACAAAAGAGCCTTACTTACTCATATACTAAAAGATAAAAATATTAAAACGGCACTGGTATTTACCCGTACCAAACATGGTGCCGATAAGGTGGTTAAAGACCTGATCCGTGTTGGCATAACTGCTGAGGCTATCCACGGTAATAAATCACAAAATGCGCGTCAGCGTGCGTTAACTAACTTCAAGAACCGTACAACACGTGTTTTAATAGCTACTGATATTGCTGCCCGTGGTATTGATATTGATGAGCTTACCCACGTTATTAACTACGAGTTGCCAAACATTCCTGAAACCTATGTACACCGTATTGGCCGTACAGGCAGGGCAGGAGCAAGTGGTATAGCATTATCTTTTTGCGATGCAGAGGAACTTCCTTTTTTAAAGGATATCCATAAACTGATCGCTAAACAGATCCCGGTTAACGAAGAGCATCCTTATCCGATGAGCCCGCAGAATATGGTAGCTAAAGCTGAGGCTTCAAAAGCATCAGGAGGCGGCCGCAGTAGTTCACCACAAAGAGGCCGTGGCTTTGGCAGCAAAGACCGTGGTCGTGCTGGCAGTGGTGCTGGAAGCGGCATGAGTGGCAGAGGCGGCAATAGCCGTGGTGGAAGAAGGGATTAATTTATTGTCATACTGAGCGATAGCGAAGTATCTATTATACAAGCATCCCTAGCCAAGCGCGTTGGGTAGGGCGGATAGATTCTTCACTATCGTTCAGAATGACAAGTTATATTATACAACTGTTAATAAGTTAATAATACCTGTTGCAGCAATCAAACATTTGCTTTAATTTTATTCAAATTTTAGCACCTGTTATATGAAACGCCTTTTTTACCTTTTTAAAAATAAGTTTTTTTGGGTTACTGCGGCTTTTGTAGTGTGGATGATATTTTTTGATAAGAACGATCTGTTCTCGCAATATCAATATCATCAGGACCTTACCAAGCTAAAACAGGAACGTGATTTCTACATTAAGCAAACCGGAGATATAAACAAAGATCTCGACGAACTTAATTCAAACCCTGCTAAACTCGAAAAGTTTGCCCGTGAAAAGTACCTTATGAAGAAAGATAATGAGGATGTTTTTGTGATAGTAAAAGATAAAAGTAATTAGTTTGCTGATCCATTAGCAGTATAAAAAGAAAAAGCCGGGCATGCCCGGCTTTTTCTTTTTATAAATATTCGTTAGAAGAATTACAAATTTCCACGTAAATCCTGCTCACGCTCAATAGCTTCAAAAAGTGCTTTGAAATTGCCAGCACCAAATGATTTTGCGCCTTTACGCTGGATGATCTCGAAGAATAAGGTTGGGCGATCTTCAACCGGTTTAGTGAAGATCTGTAACAAATATCCTTCATCATCACGATCAACCAAAATGCCCAATTGTTTAAGTGGTTCCAAATCTTCATCAATATGGCCTACACGGTCGGTCAGCTCATCATAATAAGTAGTAGGAACCGTTAAAAACTCCACACCACGACTTTGCAGATCAGTTACCGTTTTTACAATATCATGCGTGGCTAAAGCCATGTGCTGTACGCCCTCACCTTCATAAAACTCCAGGTATTCCTCGATCTGTGATTTTCTTTTACCTTCGGCAGGCTCATTAATCGGGAACTTAACATAGCCGTTACCATTGCTCATTACCTTACTCATTAGGGCCGAGTATTCGGTAGAGATCATCTTATCATCAAAAGTCAGGATGTTTCTGAAGCCCATAGTGTCTTCATAAAAATTCACCCATTCGTTCATTTTATGCCAGCCTACGTTACCAACGCAATGGTCAACATATAGCAAGCCGGTATCAAGCGGGTTATAATTGGTTTTCAGTTTTTTGTAGCCGGGTAAAAAATCGCCTTTATAGTTTTTACGCTCTATAAACAAGTGTACTGTTTCGCCGTAAAGTTTAATACCGCTGGTACGTACTTCGCCAAATTCATCGGTCAATGTTTGTGGTTCCTGATAAACCTGGGCACCGCGTTTTGTAGTTTGTTCAAACGCATCATAAGCATCATCAACCCAAAGTGCCAGTACTTTAACGCCATCGCCATGTTTTTTAATATGTTCGGCAATTGGATGGTCAGAGTGCAACGGTGTAGTTAATACAAGGCGTATTTTGCCTTGCTGCAAAACGTATGATGCCCGGTCGCGTACGCCGGTTTCAGGGCCTGCATAAGCCAGATCCTGAAATCCAAATGCAGTTTTATAGTAGTGAGCGGCCTGCTTGGCATTACCCACATAAAATTCAACGTAATCAGTACCGTTTAAGGGTAAAAAATCAGTTGTCTTTGTTGGTTTATCTATTGTTTGTGTTTCCATTTTGTTTAATTATTGAATTAGTGAGTTACTGAATTGTTGATTTTAAATCAGAACCCTTTTGTTGTATTATTTAAAGCATCTGCACATTCGCACATCTGCATATTTGCGCATCTATTATTACTCCGCCCAGCTTTTGTAATAATTTTCGTCTTCAATTTTTATGGCCTCTTCCGTTAGCATCAGCGGGCGGAAAGGATCTATCATCACAGCCAGTTCATCGGTTGACTCTTTGCCGATAGACCGCTCAACAGCGCCTGGCGCAGGCCCGTGAGGTATACCACCCGGATGCAGGGTTATCTGCCCTTTAACTACACTTTTGCGGCTCATAAAGTCGCCATCTACATAATATAAAACCTCGTCGCTGTCTACATTACTATGGTTGTATGGCGCAGGAATAGACAGCGGGTGATAATCAAATTTGCGCGGCACAAATGAGCACACTACAAAGTTGTTGCCTTCAAAAGTTTGATGTACCGGTGGTGGTTGATGCAAGCGACCGGTTATCGGCTCAAAATCATGGATTGATAGCGCCCAGGGGTAATGAAAACCATCCCATCCAATAAAATCGAACGGATGCGTGCCATAGGTATAAGGGTAAATTAAGCCCTGCTTTTTGATCAGTACCTTAAAGTCACCTTTTTCGTCATGTGTTTCCAGATCGGTTGGGCGCTTAATATCACGCTCGCAATAAGGCGAGTGTTCCATCAGCTGACCGTATGCGTTACGATAACGTTTTGGCGGCCTTATAGGACTAAAGCTCTCGATGATAAACAAACGGTTATCTGGCGTATCAAATTCAAGCTGATAAATGGTACCGCGGGGTATCACCAAATAATCGCCGTAAAGAAATTTGATCTTACCGAAGCCTGTTTTTAAAGTGCCCGACCCTTCATGAATAAATACCACTTCATCAGCCTGACTATTCTTATAAAAATAATCAGTCATTGATTTGCGCGGAGCAGCCAGTGAAATATGCAGATCACTGTTAACCAACACCGGTTTTCGGCTTTTAAGGTAATCATCCTCGGGTGCTACCTTAAAGCCAATGAGACTGGTATGCTTTAAATGTTTTTCGCGCGCAATTTTGGGCTCTACACTATATGGCTCGCCCAACTCTTTAACAATAGTTGGCGGGTAGGCATGGTATACCAGCGAATACAGGCTCGAAAAACCTTCGGTAGAAACCAGTTCTTCGGCGTATAAAGTGCCATCGGGCTTACGGAACTGCGTATGCCGCTTTGGTGGAATTTTTCCTAATGTATGATATATGGGCATGGCTCTAATTGGTTTATTGGTGAAATGTCGAACCTTTGGAGGTTAATCCATAGCAATCAGCATTGTAATAAAAACGATTGTAGAGTAAGATGGTTTTAAGTTAAAATGCTGAAGCTAATAGCCTTGCAAATTATGCGCTTAAAACGTTTGAACGCATTAGTATTGCGCCAGTACTATTTTACTGAGCATAGCATCCCTGAAAGAAGAAGCATCACTCATTGAAGTGAGACCCAGGGAAAAATAGAAATGTTTTTGTATGCTCATTATTTGATTGTACGAAATTAGGTGTAATGTTTTGAATATGCAAGGGGATAAATGAGTGGTTGATTGGGTGAGTAGACTTTTAGCGTAGAAACCCCTCCTTGCCAATGTTCATCCTACCGCACTCCTCCCAAGGGAGGAAATTTATATTCTCAAGGCTAATCAACCACTCACTTAATCAACCTAATCAACCATTCACCAAAAAATCATTAGCTTTGATTTAACCAATCAATTATAGCATGAAACTAGTATCCTACAAAACCGAAGACGAGGAGCACCTGGGTATTTATATAAACGGACATATTTATAATTTAAATTCATGCGATAAGTTATTGCCCGATAACATGAACGCCTTTTTATGGGGCGGCGATGAGTTGATGGATCGCGCAAAAAAGGTAAATAATGCGATCAGTTCAGGAAAGTTGGAAGCTCGAGAAGAGTTATTTTTTGAAATGATGGCTCCTGTTCCTCATCCAACCTCGTGCCGTGATGGGTATGCATTCAGGCAGCATGTAGCTGCCTCGCGTCGCAATCGTAAGGTTGATATGATACCCGAGTTTGACCAGTACCCTATATTTTATTTTACCAACCACAATGCTATACAGGGCCCCGGCGAGATTGAGTGTATGCCCGATCATTTCGATAAGCTTGATTTTGAGCTGGAAGTTGCCATAGTGTTGAATAAAAAAGGCCGCAACATTCGGGCGGCAGAAGCGGATAGCTTTATTGCCGGGTATATGATAATGAATGATATGAGCGCACGTACGCTGCAAATGGAGGAAATGCTGCTGAATCTTGGTCCGGCAAAGGGAAAGGATTTTTCAACGGTGATTGGCCCCTGGCTTGTAACACCCGACGAGTTGGAAGCTTATAAAGTTGCCCCTAAATCCGGTCATACCGGTAATAATTACGATCTGAAGATGGTATGCCATGTAAATGGTAAACAGGTATCAGCAGGCACAATGGCCGATATGGACTGGACCTTTGCCGAGATCATTGAACGCTGCGCCTATGGCTGCGATGTTTTGCCCGGCGATGTAATAGGTTCAGGTACAGTTGGTACAGGTTGTTTCCTGGAGCTGAATGGTACAGGTAAACTTAATGACCCTAACTATGTACCCCAATGGCTTCAACCTAATGACCTCGTTGAGATGGAAATAACAGGTTTAGGAATGCTGGGCAATATTATTAAAAAGGTTAATAGTGATTTTTCGCTATTGGAGTTGAAGAAGAAATGATATAGTGTCGGTAAGAGATATTAATAGTTCAGGGCAGGGGATACCTATTTCATGGCAAACTGTTTTCTTAAAAACTCAATTTTAAAAGTTGTTCCTATTCCAGGGCTGCTTTCAACGGTAATATTTCCACCCATGGCTTCAATCTGGTTCTTTACCAGGAATAAGCCTATTCCACGGGCATCGCCGTTGCCGTGGAAGGTTTTGTACATGCCGAATAATTTCTGGCCGTGTTGGTCAAGGTCAATACCAATACCGTTATCTTGTATTTCTAAAATTATCTCGTTTGTAAGTTCCCTGGCTGTTATGCTAACTAGTAGCGGTTTTTCCTGGTTGCGATATTTTATGCTATTGCTTAATAAGTTAAGTAATATGCTTTCCAGGTAGGCCTGGTCATATTCTATTTCAATTTTTTTATCAACTACTATTGAAAGCTTTGCACCAATCTGGCGTAGTGAGGGCGACAAAACACCAACCGTTTTATTGATTTCAGCAAACAGGTTTAATCGTTTTAAAGTTTGCTCACCAGTAGCCTGAACATCAACCACTTCGTTTAAATGCATCAAGGTTTCCTGCAAATTGGCGGCGTTTATCCCAAGCATATGAACAAGCTTGTCTTTTTCGGCCTGATCAGTTTCGTGTACTATCATCTCTGTAAGCATTTGGATATTACCCGAATGCGAACGCAGATTATGTGAAACGATATGGGCAAAATTTAATAACCTGCCGTTTTGTGCACTAATGATCTCGAGCGTTTTAATACGCTCCATCTCCATGCTTTTTCTTTCATTAATATCAGCCAGGGTTCCGAGCATAAAGAGCGGTTCATTATTTTCCGACCATTCTACTACCTTACCCCTAATTTCTACCCATTTCCAACTCCCGTCATGATGAAGCATACGGCATTCACATGCATAAAACTTAGTGATTTTTTTCAAACATTGTTCCATGCGTAACTTGTTTTCTTCCTGTTCATGAGGATGGATACGCTCTTGCCAGCTTAGTATTGATTTAAGCTCGAATTCATGTTGGGTATAACCCAAAATAGCTGCAGCCTTTTTGTTTGATATTATCTCATCAGGTATTACATCCCATTCCCAGGTGCCAACCTGTGTGCTTTTAAGAATGTTATCGAGTCGCTGTCGTTCTCTTACCAACGTTTCAAGGTTTTTTTTCTGTTCGGTAATATCTTTTATCTGCGAAACAAAATATAATGGATCTCCCTGCTGATCGCGAACCAGTGTTACACTTAGCGATACCCAGATAATACTTCCATTTTTGTGGAAGTATCGCTTCTCCATATTATAAGCATCAATCTTATTATCAAGTAGCTCGTACATATGCTGTAGATCGATATTCAGATCTTCATGGTAAGTAATATCCTGAAATGTAAGATCCATTAATTCCTGATCGGTATAGCCCAACATGCTGCACAGCATTTTATTTACTCTGAGCCATTTTCCTGTAGATGAAACAAGGGCCATGCCGATGGGTGCGTATTCAAACGCATGATGAAACTGCTTTTCACGTTCAACAAGGGTGTTTAGTACAATGAGATGCTCAGTAACATCTTCTGCGGTGCCATAAAGGATTGTATTTTCGCCATTCTCATAGCCGGCCTTCATACGCAGCCTTATCCATTTATGATTTCCTTTAGCTGTTGTTATTTCGAAATCGTTTATTACTGCTTCCCCGGTCGATCTGGCTTCCTCAACCAATTTTAGTATTGCATCGTAGTCAGCATAAAAATCTGTAGATCTCTCTTGTTCCGGGTCAAAATGCTCATCCACTTGGTAAATGTCACGCATTGCATCATTCCAGTAAATTTTTCCAGTTGCCAGGTTTCTCTCCCAAATACCCAAATGCGCAAGGGGCGTAACCTTTTGATATAATTCGAGTTTTGTTTGCATGCCAGTTAATCGGGAATTGAAGACTGACAAAATTAATATAATTACGCTTAATACCTACTGCCGTAATGGGCTAAATGCTTCTTTGTTAAGAGATAACGGGGGTTAATGTATCATATAAAAGATCCTATGACAGATATGTCAAAGGATAAGACCCATTCGCTGTTGTTCAGGGTGACAACAGTTCTTAATAATGTTTACATAATTCCGAAATTGAACATCCGAAATTATATCCCCAACACCTGCTTCAACTTTACATACCCGGTTTTGCTCACCGGTATTTTGGCACCTGATTTTAGGATAGCGAGGTGGCTATCTTTTTCGTAAGGGTCGATACGGGTTATTTGCTGTATGGCTACCATGTAAGAGCGATGAACACGGACAAAATATCGAGGGTCGAGGGTTTGCTCAAAAAAGTTCATGGTTTTGTTTTTGAGGTAGGAGCCTTCCTGAGTGAATACACTTACATAGTCATCATCGGCTTGCAGGTATTGTACATCCTGTACCGGGATAATCTTTACTTTAGTACCCGTTTTTACCACAATACGCTCATGTTGGGCAGGCGACTGGGCAACGGCCTCGAGTAAATTTTCAGTTTGTTTAGCCTGTTGCGCCACGGTAGGCGACTGCGCCAGGTATTTTTCAATGGCTTTATTAAAACGATCTTTACTAAAGGGCTTTAACAGGTAATCAACGGCATGTGCCTCAAATGCTTTTATAGCGTACTCATCAAACGCTGTTGTGAATATTACTGCAGGTTGCTGTTCCACCAGTTCAAGCATTTCAAAGCCGTTTATCTTAGGCATTTGTACATCCAGAAATATCAGGTCGGGCTGGTATTGGTGTATAGCTTTCAGTCCCTCAAAACCGTCGTTACACTCCTGCATAACTTCGATCTGATCGTTATAAGCCTGTAAATATTCCAATACCACCATACGTGCTAATGGTTCATCATCAATAACTAGGGCGCGCTTCATACCTGCGGAATTTTTATAATAGTAGTAAATATATTATCATTTGCATGAGTTTCCATCAAATCGTTGCGGGCAAAAAGCAAATATAACCTGCGTTGTACACCACGTAAACCAAATCCGGTTCCTTTTGGCCGCGATGTTTGCGGATCATATGGGTTTTGCACCATGATAACCAGGTTGCTTCCCTCAATTTCGCCGCGGATGCTTACCACTACTTTTTCGGTAGTGTCATACAATCCGAATTTAATAGCATTTTCAACAATAGGCTGCAATAGCATTGATGGCAGCAGACCTTCGCCACAGTTCTTGTCGCAGCTTATTTCTGTTTCCAACCGATGGCCGAAGCGTACCTTTTCAATGTCTAAATATAGATTTAAATGCTGTAATTCATCGCTTAAAGGCACCAGTAGCTGATCATCTTTTTTCAATGTGCCACGCAAAAAGTCGGAGAGCTGGTGTATCATCTTCCGGGCCTCATCGGGTTTAAAACCAATAAGCGCATTAATTGAATTCAGGCTATTGAACAAAAAGTGGGGTTGTAGTTGTTGTCTTAAATTATACAATTCTGCATCGCGGGCCAGTTTTTCGGCTTCCGATTTACGTTTCTCAGTTTGTTTATGGTCTAATTGCGAGTACCATAACATGCTGATCATGGCCATCCAGCCTATCGCTAAAAAATCGGTAAAAAAGCGGATGGATAATGATTGCGATAAAAATTTCATGTAAGCAGTGCTGATGCTTAAATAAGGGATTATCCAACGACAGCCGGCGGTACAAATCCCGGCCAATGCCAGGCACCAGATCAGTATGTTTATATAACTGCCCTTGCCCGGCTGATAATAGCGCAGGTTGTTATTAATTAACCAGCATGCTGCGGCCAGTAATATGGTGCTTACAACGCCATCGGTTAAAGCTATGTACCAAATAAAACCAAACCCATGTATAATAAAGGCCACCAATGTTGTCCACACCAGGCCACAGGCTGTAAACAAGCCATATAGTTTTGATGAAATTGGTGTTAGCGCCAAAATTGATACTGTGTTTGATTAATTAATTTTTCATTCCTAAAAGGGCCGACTTATGGTGCGCCCATGCTATATACAGATCGGCATCGGGTGCTTCATGTATGTTGTAATAGAGTTCGGTGCCGTCTGTAAGTTCATTTATCGGGTTCAGCTCGGCTACATCAATAAATTGCCATTGCACGGTTTGCCTTCGGTTGTTCAAAAAACTATCCTGATTGGCCCTCCCGATATGGCTTGCTTTTTCAAATGCCATTAGTTCGCTATCGGCATTAATGAGCCTTAATTGCTCATCAAATTGTGCATGATGATTGCCATCGCCGCTTATCACTCTGAAGACTAATTTTGCTACGTACCAGTTCATGTTAACACGGGTTTATGGGTTAATTAATAGCTGCGTACATCTACGCCGGCAAAAATTGAAACACCTTTAAGTACCAGTATTTTAGTGCCCTCCAGGCTTGCGGTTGATCTTATCCTTTTATCATCCACACTGGCAAATACAGCAGCAAGGTCTGACACTACCTGCCAGTTTGATGGTACTATGATTTTGGTGCCACCAAATATTTGGGTAATATCAATAACTACGCGCCCCTGTATATCGGCCTGGGTAAAGTCAAGCTCGGCACCGCCGAAAATGTTCACTATTTCGCCGCCCTTAAAGTTTTTTGAAAGGATGGTTTTATTAACACCTCCAAAAACAGACACCGCATCAAGGTAATCATCACCCTTAAATGCGTGTGGATTTGGCCCGGGTGCTGAACCTGTTTTGGAGTCTGTTGCTGATGATGGGTCCGCAGGTTCAGCGCCTACCGGTGTTACAGGGGTAACAACAGATTCAAATGGGGTGCCAACACCATAACCGTATTGCCTGTTGTTCCATTTATTTTCCCATTTTTTACTCCAATTGTGGTTGTCGAAATTATGGTTACGCCTTAATATAAGCCATAAACCGAATAGTATTATGGCAACAGGCCATACAATAGCCGATACATTATAGTTGGGCAACGCGCCATCTAACAGAAAACCTACACCTATAAGAAGCATGATCAACCATGATGAATTACGGAAGTCGTGTTTTGCACCTATAAAAAGCGCCCAGATAATTAACCAGATAGGCCACCTGAACAGCCAGTGTGGGAAGAAGAAGAAGTCTAATTGCTGGAAGAGGAAAACTATACCCACTGCCAGTAGTATAAGCCCGGCGAATATTTTGCCTTTGCCGGGATTTTTTGGATATTCTATATTGTCACTCATGATATTTATTATCAGATAATGTTAGTTAAAATTGTTGATACGGTTATCATCGCGTTTTTCCCAATGATCACCTTTCCATTGCTGGTCGCGCCTCACAAGATAAGTTACACCAACAGCCATCATAATTAGCGGCCAAAGCATGCCTACACTTAAAGACGGTATAATATTAGGCAATAAAAATATAACTCCGACCATGGTATAAATAATCCACATTGTTTTTTTGAAATTATATTTAAAACCAGTGTATATGCCATAGCCTATAAGCACCAAAGGCCAGCTTATTGCCCATAATGAGAACGGAAAAAATACCGCTTGGTTAAGCAGTAGTATAGCACCTGTTACTAATATAATTATACCAACAAGTGTTTTTTTGTTGACTGTATTTTGTGATTGATTATTTATTTGATTTTCCATGACCTTTCTATTTTAAATCTTATCCAAATGTAAGGCGCATAATAAGGCCAGCCTATGCAAACTTGGCGGTATGAATAAAGATGTCGGTGAGTTAGGAAAAATAGTCGGTGAAAAATTGGCGGGGATATTATTAGGTGGAATAATGTAAAGGGTAAAAGTAAATTACAAACCGGGTTTATTGAATATCCCCTGGTTTGTAATTACAAAACGTTAAAAAACTACTTTCCGCTAATGAACACTTCTGGCGGTATTCCAAGTTTGGTGTTTAATCCTCTTGCCATATCTAAAGTTAAATTTCTTTTCCCGCTTAATATAGCAGATACATGCCCTTCAGAGCCGATATAAGGAATTAAATCTTTGTTTTTTAGTCCTGCTTCCTGCATCTTAAATTTAATAGCTTCAATAGGGTCAGGTGTTGGTATTTTATAATGTTTATCCTCAAAATCCTTTACTAAAAGCAAAAGTATTTCCAGTTCATCAAAATCCGGATGGCCTGGTTCTGCATCAAAGATCTCTATAGTTCTTTCAATCGCTTTATTATAATCAGCTTCAGATTTTAGTATTCTATATTCTTTCATAATAATTCCTTTTTGAATTTGATTAACGCTTAAATACAATCGATTTTGCATCTATTTTGTCGTATTCATTATGGGTGCCGAACCAAAGAATAAAAGCAGCCTTGGCTTTAAAGTTTATTTTTATAATCAACCTAAAATCATTGCCTTTAATGTTAAAGATTATACGGTTATCACCAACTAAACTCGCAGCCCCATAAACTGATTTTAGTTCATTGAAATTGTTGAAATCTACTCTTCTAAATTCATGATACCATTCTTCTAATGCGATCTTGGCATTAGGATATTCAGCCATATATTTTAAAAGCGTTGGCCGGGTAATGATATTGATCATATAATCAAAAATAAGAAAATCTTTGCAATTTGCAAAGATTTAAATTAAAAGCGTGAACCGATATTAATATTAGACCGCCGGTTCCTGCTGACTTAAACAGTGAAAGCTGCCTAATCCCCAGATAATATCGGTAGAGTCAATGCCCACAACTTTTCTGTCGGGGAAGCATTGTTGTAATATCTCTAATGCTTTTTCATCCTTGCTGCAACGGTAAGTTGGCACCACAACTGTTGCATTGCCAATGTAAAAATTAGCATAAGATGCCGGTAAGCGCTGGCCATCATAAACCACAGGATCGGGCATTGGAAGTTGAATAATATTGAGTGGCTTGCCGTTTAGCAAGCGCATGGTTTTAAGCGTTTGCAGGTTTTCCTGCAAAATATGGTAGTTTTCATCGTCCTCGTTTTCTTCAACAACGGTAACAACAGTATCTTCGTTCACAAAACGGGTAATATCATCAATATGGCCATCGGTATCGTCGCCTATAATGCCATCACCCAGCCATAACACCTGTTCAATGCCATAGTAATTTTGCAGGTATTCTTCTATTTGCTGCTGGTTTAAGTGGGGGTTACGATTCTTATTCAGTAAACACGCAGTCGTTGTTAAAACGGTTCCTTTGCCGTTGAAATCAACCGAACCGCCTTCCATCACAATACCCGGATGGTAAACAGGAAAGCCAAAATGAGTGCCTATCTTAGTTGGGATAACATCATCAAGATCATACGGAGGATACTTATCGCCCCAGGCATTATAGCCCCAGTCGACGATCACTTTTTCTTTAGTATCACTGTTAATCAAAAACGCTGGCCCGTGATCGCGGCACCAGGCATCATTGGTAGGGAACTCGAAAAATTCAACTTTAGTCAAATCGACACCTACTGCCAGTAATTGTTGTTTGGCAAAAGCCATCATTTGCTCATCAACCACGTTAATGCGCACCAATTCACCTTCGGTTAAAATTTTAACAAATTCGGCATAAGGGCTATAGATCATACCGATCTTTCCCGGCCATGATTCTTCCTTATGCGGCCAGCTAAGCCAGGTAGCGGTGTGTTTGGCCCATTCGGCAGGGAAGTGGAAGCCAGCTTGCGCTGGAAAGTTCATTGTCTGAACCATGATTTGCTTGATTTTAAGATTAAAGGATTTTATTGTTGTGAACTAGTTTAATAGACTAAACTAATCCCCGTCCAAAAGCCGTTTCGTAATTGGCTGATAAGAATCAATCCTTCGATCCCGTAAAAATGGCCAGTGACTTCTGTAATAATCAGATTTATCCAGATCCAGGTCCTGTACGATGATCTCCTCATTGCTATGCGATGCCTGGTAAAGTATCTTACCGAATGGATTGGCAACGAATGACCCTCCCCAGAAGTCTACACCTGCTTCGTGGCCTGTGCGGTTAACGCTTACTACGTGTATGCCGTTTGCTACTGCATGCGAGCGTTGTATAGTTTGCCATGCGTTGTATTGGTCGGTGTTAGTTTCTTTATCTTGTGTGGTTGCCCAGCCAATGGCCGTTGGATAAAATAATATCTCGGCACCCATTAATGCAGTGATACGGGCAGCTTCCGGATACCATTGATCCCAGCAAATGAGTACGCCTATTGTAGCGAATTTAGTTTTGAAAACTTTGTAACCCAGATCGCCGGGGGTAAAGTAGAACTTTTCGTAAAAACCCGGATCATCCGGTATGTGCATTTTGCGGTATTTGCCTAAGTAGCTGCCGTCGGCATCTAAAACAGCGGTTGTGTTATGATATACGCCCATAGCACGCTTTTCAAAAAGCGAGGCAATGATCACCACACCCAATTCAGCAGCTAAAGCTGAAAGCGCATTTGTCGACGGGCCGGGAATAGCTTCAGCCAGCAAAAAATTGTCATAATTTTCCTCATCGCAAAAATAAAGCGAGGTAAATAGCTCCTGTAAACAAACTATTTGGGCACCCTGGTGAGCAGCTTCTCTTACTTTGCCAATGGCCTTATCTAAATTCTGTTGCTTGTCGGCAGTGCAGCTCATTTGCACCAATCCTACTTTTACATTATTCATGGCGCAAAATTAAGATTTAAGATTTGATTTCACCGATTGGAATATGATTTCAATGATTATATGATAATCCGCTGATAAGCACTATGTAATCAAAATAATAATCGGTGAAATCATCTACAATAAAATTAATTAGCTTTGCGCCAATGACAAAAATTGAAGAAGCTATAATTCATGAGGTTGAGGAAGACGTTAAGCCAAAAACCTGGAAAGAAACACTTTGGAGCATAACCAAACTCGTATTAAAAATTGTAATAACAGCAGCGTTATTATATTATGTATTCAGTAAAGTTCCATTTAGCGCAGTTAAGATCAGATTTGTGCAGGCCAACTACTGGTGGATGCTTGCAGGTGTGTTTTTCTACTTTCTTTCGATGATCGCTTCGTCATGGCGGTTATTAAGTTTCTTTAAATCAATCAATCTCCGGCTCGATCCTAAGTTTAATTTCAGGCTTTATTTGCTGGGCATATTCTATAATTTTTTACTTCCTGGCGGTATTGGCGGCGATGGTTATAAAATTTATTTGCTGAATAAAACCTATAAATTGCCTGCGAAAAAAGTGTTCTGGGCCATTTTTTTCGATAGGCTTAGTGGCTTGTGGGCAATCGGCCTTATTATTGTTTGCCTCAAAATATTTGTTCCGCAAATACCCATCAATATGGCTATCCCGCTAAGTATTTTTGTTGTAGGTAGCATTGTCTATTACTTTGTGATACAAAAGTTTTTCAGTGAATTTGGCAAACACTTTTTTAAGGGCCATGCCAAGGCAGTTTTGGTGCAGGCACTACAGGTAATGACTATTATCATGATTTTATTAGGTCAGGATTTTACAGGCAAGTATGCGCCGTATTTACTAGCATTTCTCGTTTCGGCATTAGCTGCGGTAGTGCCTATTAATATTGGTGGTGCGGGTGCACGTGAACTGGTTTTTCAAAAAGCAGCCCCGTTTTTTCATATTGATGCTACCATCGGTATATATCTTAGTATAAGTTTCTTTTTAATTTCGTTGGTAGTTGCCCTATCGGGGATATACTACTTGTTGCGCCCAAGCCGCCTTACTGATGGCTTGCCAAAAATGGAAGAAAATCAAGGTTAACAAAACAATCTTATTTCCTAATTTTGCGTTTAGTTATTTTGAATAGAGTCAAGATTTGAGAATCAAGAGTCAGGAAGAGCATATAGTTCTTGATTCTTGATTCTCAGATCTTGATTCTCGACATTAACTACTGACCAAAAATTAACTGACCATCCAATGGCTGATTTTAATGATTTTAATAATCCGCAGGTTGCGGCATTGCCAACGCATTTAAAACAATTTATTGTTGAGCAACATTACGACCACTATACCCCTGTTGACCATGCGGTTTGGCGCTATGTAATGCGCCAGAACTATAGCTACTTAAAAAACACAGCTTACTATCCTTATATCCCCGGTTTAAAAGCGGCTGGTTTAACTATCGAAAAAATACCTGATCTACAGGAAATGAATGATGCATTGGCCAAAATAGGGTGGGGCGCTGTTACGGTTGATGGTTTTATTCCCCCCGCGGCCTTTATGGAGTACCAGGCTTACCGGGTGTTGGTTATTGCTGCCGATATCCGCCAGTTAAATCATATTGAGTATACGCCTGCCCCTGATATCATCCATGAATCAGCCGGGCATGCGCCTATCATAGCCGATAAAGATTACCATGAATATCTGAGTTATTTTGGTTCGATAGGAGCCAAAGCCATGTTCTCTGCACAGGATTTTGAATTGTATGAAGCGATAAGAGCCTTATCGATATTAAAAGAAATGCCTGACGCTAATGAGGAAGAACTTAAAAAAGCAGAAGAACTGGTAGCTCATCGCCAGGATAACATCGGAGAGCCATCGGAAATGGCCTTATTAAGCCGCCTGCATTGGTGGACAGTAGAATATGGTTTGATTGGCACTCTGGAAGATCCAAAGATATATGGAGCGGGCTTACTATCATCAATTGGCGAAAGTTCAAGCTGTATGCAAGCCGACGTTAAAAAGCTTTGGTACACTATTGATGCGGTTAATTATACTTACGACATTACCAAAACTCAGCCGCAACTTTTTGTAACGCCTGACTTTCAAAACCTGATCAATGTGTTGGAGCAATTTGCCGATACAATGGCATTCAGAAAAGGCGGCGCATACGGACTTAAAAAGGCTGTTGAAAGTAAAAATACCTGCACTGTGGTTTATAGTTCGGGCTTGCAGGTTTCGGGCACATTTACCGATTATATGGTGAATGAAAGTAATGAGCCTGTATTTATTAAAACACTTGGAGCAACTGCTTTGTCGGTAAATAATAAACAATTAAGCGGGCATAGTAAAGACTATCATAAGGATGGTTTCAGTTCGCCGGTAGGTAAATTGAAAGATTATAATAAACCGCTTGAGGATCTTTCAGCAGATGAACTTGCCGATTTTGGCATCACCGAAGGGGAACAAACTATCCTGAATTTTGAAAATGGCATAGCTGTAAGCGGTTTGGTAAAAAAGATCATAACATCCGAAGGAAAAACGAAGCTTATAACTTTTGATAATTGCACAGTAAAAGATAAAGGCGGCAAAATATTATTTGAGCCATCATGGGGTGTATATGATATGGCTGTAGGCGAAAAAATTATTTCTGTTTTTTGCGGCGCTGCCGATAAGGAAGAATTTGAAGAACTTGCTTATAAATCAAATACAGGCACGCATCGTGTAAAATATGATGAACAGACGTTGGAACTACATCAGCTATATCAACAGGTACGAAACCGCAGGCATACCGGCGGCGATTTTGGCTTTTTAGGCAATGTATGGCGCAAATTGCAAATCAATCATTATGACGACTGGCTTTGTGCCCTGGAAATACTGGAACTATTGGATCATGAAAATGTTGAAACGACATTGGCTCAGGAGATCAGGAATTTCCTTCAGCAAAAAGCAAAAAATGAACCCGAGTATAAAAAACTGATCACCGACGGGCTTTACCTGATCGAGCATCCGGTTGAGCAAAAATTGGTGGTTTAGGAATTATAAGGACAAATCTTTTAAAATTTTAAGTAATCTTTCTATGTCAATAGAGGAATGTTCTGATTTATCATAAATAGCAGCTAAATAAACAGAGTTGTTTTTTATCAAAACATAGGTAATCACCCTTGCTCCGCCGCTTTTACCTCTGCCTTTACTAGATAGGGCAAGGCGTATTTTATAAAGATTTTTTCCTAAAGGTTTTCCAGTATCTGGTCTTATCTCAAGTTCGTCAATTAAGCCGTCTAAGTCTTTGTATACTGATGGATATTTGCTGACTAAACGTTTTAATTGTTTTTCAAAATCAGGGGTATACTTAACTTCAATGGCCATGTGTCAGGCTTCTTGCATTTTTTAGTTTTACAGTTCCTTCCATGTCCTTTTTAATATCACTTATTGAAGATGTGAGTTCATCAAACAATAATTCAGTATTTAAACGTTTTTGTATTTCTTCCCAATCGGCTATTGGGACTAATACAGCAGTTTTTTTTCCTTTTTCGTTTGTGACTACTTGAATGTTCATATACAAAAATACAGTTTTATTTAAAAAAGGAATCATTAAGCAAAAATTGGTTTAATTTGTATTTTAACAATAATAACATTCTCTCTTAGGGGACAGGGAACATGAACATCATTATAACAGGTGCCAGCAGTGGCGTTGGCTTTGAGGCTGTAATTGAATTAATACTAACGGGCAAGCATAAGGTTATTGCACTGGCGCGCTCACAGGATAAGTTGGAGCGATTGCTGGAGATAGCCAATAATTTAAACCCTGAATGCAACCTGTATGCTATAGCTTTTGATGTTGTACATGATGATTACGATAGCCTGCAGCAGTTTATTGCAACCAACCTTGATAACCGGGTTGATGTTTTGATAAATAATGCCGGCGTTTTAATAAATAAGCCTTTTACCCAATTGTTAGAAAGTGATTTTGTAGAGATGCTGCAAAGTAATTTTATAGGTCACGTGCGGATGATACAGGGCGTATTACACTTAATGCCTGCCGGATCGCATATTGTAAATATTGGCAGTATGGGTGGTTTTCAGGGTAGCGCTAAGTTTCCGGGGCTATCAGCATATTCAGCTAGTAAAGCTGCTCTACATACCTTAACTGAATGCCTGGCGCTTGAACTGGCAGAACAGGATATTAAAGTAAATTGCCTTGCGCTTGGCTCAGCGCAAACCGAGATGCTTGAAAAGGCGTTTCCGGGTTATCAATCGCCTGTAATGGCTTTCCAGATGGGTAAGTATATAGCCGACTTTGCCCTATCAGCTCATCAGTTTTTTAATGGAAAAGTATTGCCCGTTGCATTGTCTACCCCATAGGCTTATAAGTCTTTAATAATCAGTCATTTCTGATAAAAAATCCGTGAATAATATTGCTCAAAATGCGCAATATATTCCCCGTTTTGAGTAGCGTATTCTACGAAAAAACACGATATTTTTTCTGTATAAAAAAAATATGCCTTAGTTATCTGCAATGGCATTTATTCCATATAGGAATGATTTTTGAATCTATTTGGTTAGCTGTCTTTTTTCTACTCACAAATTAAACCTGTAGCCAATGAATAATATCATTTTTTTTGAATCACTAATTGTGGTAGTGCCATTATTTATGATCGTCAGGACTTTTATTTTGCGAGGAAGAAAGCTACTGGATTGATCGTAGATATTTATTGATTATACATATATATGTGACCCAAAATGGGTTAAAAGAAACTCCTGTTCAAAAAGCAGGAGTTTTTGTTTTTGGAAAGATTTAAAATAAAGAAGAGCGCAAGGTTATACGCTCTTCAGGGTTGTGATAAGGATAGGTATTAGTATTATTAGAGCGTTAGTTATCTTAACTCATTTTCAGAAATTCATTTACCACCACTTCGGTAACATAGCGTTTGTTGCCATCTTTGTCGGTATAGCTGCGACTGGCTAGTTTACCTTCAATGGCTACTTCATCTCCTTTTTTCAGAAGATCTTCGGCGAGCTTTGCCTGCGCTCCCCAAAAAATAAGGCTGTGCCACTGGGTGTCGGTTATTTTTTCGCCTTTATCATTTTTATAACTTTCATTGGTAGCTATTGATAAGCGCGCCAGTTTGCGGTTGTTTTCAAAAGCTTTTACTTCGGGGTCCATGCCCAGGTTTCCTACCAGGCGCACACTGTTTCTCAATGTATTCATGTTGCTGATTTTTATTTCGTTGTTGATGATACAAAGGTGTAGGGAGTTGTGAAATTTAGTCGGTTACTAATCGCTTATAGTCGACAATAGCCACTTGCAACCGTTTGCAAACGGATAATTTATTGCCTATATTAGCCTTATGAATAAGGAAAAACATTGTCTTGATTGCGGCGAAGTAATACATGGCCGGGCCGATAAAAAGTTTTGTAATGATATGTGCCGCAATAATTATAACAATCAGCTTAATAGCAGCAGTTATAATTTAATACGCAATGTGAACAATGTATTACGCCGTAACCGCCGCATAATGGAAGAGCTGAACCCATCAGGCAAAACAAAAGTTACCCGTGAGAAAATGCTGGTTAAAGGCTTCGACTTTGACTATTTCACCAACATCTACCAAACCAAAACCGGCACAAAATATTACTTCTGCTATGAGTACGGGTATTTGCTGTTGGATAATGATGAAGTGTTGTTGGTGAAGCGGGAAGAGAAAGGGGAATAAGAAGTTACCGATAACCGCCGATTCAAGCGTCCATGCTTGACTGGCGTGAGAACACAACCATAGTCAGATTACTTTCCGATGTGCTTTGCCCCATTTTATCATTTCAGAAATCAATGGGATCAAGTTTTGGCAATATGCTGTGATATTGTATTCGATCCTTAAAGAAACATCATTATGGACTGCACGCATAATCAATTTGTTTTGTTCCAGTTCTTTAAGTTCTTTAGAAAGCATTCGAAAAGTGATATTTGGAAGACTTCTTGCAATTTCGCGATAACGCTTGTTTCCGTTATGTAAAGAAACGATAATCAACATTTTCCATTTGCCGCTGATAACGTAAAGGGTATCTTGAAGGTATTTCATGTCTTTTTCACATTCAGGGGTTATCAATTCCTTATACTGTTTCATTTTGTAGGTGCTATACAGCGGTATATCAGGAACAAATATATATTCTAAATGCTATAATTTCGTCATGTTTTGAAGGGGTATCGTTAGTGTAAATTCTTATCAAAGCAGATATTCAATGGAAAATGACTTATTGAAATTTGTTCTGGCCGCAAATGGGGCCACAACCACATGGGAAAGAAAAGAAAAAATGTCTGTGCATCTAGGCATTACAGGCCAGTTGTGGGAAGTTAAAGGAGTGGGAGGATTTTTGAACAACATTCAGCTGTATTTAGACTGCCGTGGGCAAAGAGTCTGTTTTAGTCCTTTAACTGAAAATAACTTAAAAGGAATCTTTGATCCTAATCTAGTTGTTCTTCAATCAACGAGCGGTAAAACTGTGGAAGAGCGCTCTAATCCCAGGGAATCGTTTAAACGGCACGGACCTTCGTCTCAATGGGATATGCTAGATCTTTTATATTTTAGTGGATACGCGATCTGGAACTATTTGACTATGCCTTTCAACTTCGCCCTTCCGGGATTCCATACTGAAGAAATTGAACCGCATATGGAAAATGATGAGCAATGGCGTTGTCTGGAAGTTACTTTCCCTGACTACATCATGACTCATAGCAAGGTGCAATTATTCTATTTTGACAAATACGGCCATTTAAGGCGGCATGATTATTTTGCTGACATTTTGGGATCAGTTCCTGTTACGCACTATGTTTATAATCATCAACAGTTTGGCGGCTTGGTTTTACCAACCAAGCGACTGGCCTATATAAGAGATGAAAACAATAAGGTTCGACTAGATAATGTAATTGTCTGCATCGAAATTGTCAATATCAGTTTCAATTGATCGGTTGTCCGGGATATCGATAGACAAAGTTAAGGCCAGCGCTTCTTTTGATGCAGCTTTGTTATAACCCCGCCGGTTCAAGCGTGGACGTTTGACCGCGCAGGGCTTAATTAGGCACAATAAGTTAACTCACAAAATCACCATCACCCTGCTTACTACTTTGCCTTTTAGTAACCAACAACCCCAGGCTCATGATGATGCTGGTGCCAAGTATCACCATAAATAATAGTCCGGTTTCAATACCTTTAATCTTCATGCTTGGCGACAGGCTGTAAAATAGCAGTACGCTTATTAACCCGCGCGGTATAAGCACCAGTTCGGGCATCAGGTCTGTTTTGGAAATGCCCTTGATGTACAAAAACCTGATAATGTAAATTCCTATCAATATAAAACCGCCGCTAATCAGTACCGACCCTTTTTGCAGCTGGTAAATATCCATCGTGTACCCAAACATGATGAAAAAGAAGGTCCGCATTAAAAAGGCGCTTTCGGCCGAGAGCTGGAACAGTTGTTTAATATCATACTTTAATTTTGGGTATATAAAATACTTTCTGAACCACGGCAATTTTATCTGGCTGGCATTATTCAGGAACAGGCCCAGCGCCAATACAATAATGAGCGATGATAAATGGAATAGCTGCCCGATGGAATAAACCAGTATCAATATAGAAATAACCAGAAACGATTTAACATGATGCGTTAACCTGCCGATAAGATAAAGCAGCAGCAAGCATGAGCAGATCACAACAATGCATATAATGCCCATTTCAGCCCCTAATTTGGTAAAAGACAGGAAGCTGATCTGCTTGTTATTAACCATAAAGTTGAACAGCACCACGGTAAGGATATCAGAAAAAGAGGATTCATATACAATAAACTCCTTTTTTGCCTTGCTGATATTTGATGCCGCCGGGATAGCCACCGCCGAACTGATAACACAAAAGGGAATAGCGTTGATAAAGCACTTGTAAATGCTTTGTCCGCTTATCTGGTAAATGATCCAGGTGATAAGACAGGCAGTTGCCAGCAGGATAATTAGCGCCGAAAAGAAGGACTTTTTGATGATAGTATTCTTGTCGCGACTGTAGCGTAATTCCAGCGCACCTTCAAATACAATCAATACTAATCCTAATGTACCCAGCGTAGGTAATATATTGCTAAAGTTTAGCGCAGTAAAGCCAAAATATTCTAATAACTGCTTAATGCCTATCCCCAGGCACATCAGTAAGATGACCGAAGGTATCTTTGTTTTTCCGCCGATCAGATCAAACAGGTACGAAAAAATTACCAATCCGCTTAATATGATTAAGGTGGTGTATGAAGTCATATCGGCGTTAGGATTAGCTTTATAAATAACAGGTTAATATACTGTTTTTATACAAAATAAAGAGTCAAGAGTTGAGATTCAAGAATCGAGATAGAAAATTGACTTTATCCTGATTCCTGACTCTCTATTCTTGCTTCTAGTAAACTAACTGTTTGCTAAAAATGCTAGGGTTAAGGCCAGTGCTTCTTTTGATGCAGCTTTGTTGTAAGCTGGTTTTTCATCGCAATTAAAGCCGTGGTCGGCATAGGATATTTTTACGTTGATAAAATCTTTTCCGGCAGCTTCTACTGCATTGATGATGGTATCAATATTCTCCTGTTTAATGTGCTTATCCAGTCCACCCCAGAAAAACAAGTGCCTGCCATGCAGGTCGGCGGCTTTGCTGGTTAACTGGTCCATGCCGCCACCGTAATAGGATACAGCGGCCCTAAGTGGCAGTGTAGCATTAGCTAAAAATGAAACCCGGCCTCCAAGGCAATAACCAATGCTGAAAATTTTGCTTTCGTCAACATCGGCATGTTCAGCTAACCATTGGTAGCTTGCTTTAAGGTCGGCCTCTAAACCTTCATTGGTAATGGCTGAATAATGCGGCATTGCCGACTGAAAATCATCATAGGGGATCTCGGTACCTACCGGTGCTGTACGATGAAATAATTCTGGCGCTATTACTACATAGCCGTCTGCCGCAAAATGTTCGGCTACATTACGCATATGGTGGTTTACGCCAAAAGCCTCCTGCAACAATATTATTGCAGGTAAATTTGCTGTTTTCTCTTTTGGTAAAGCGGTGTAAGCAGCCATAGTGCTGCCATCTGCAACTTGCAGACTTACATAGTTTTGTTTATTTTCCATAGTAGTATTATGCCCCTGATGGGGCTTGCTTAATAAATCGCAATTATAACCTTAATGTTTTTACATAACAATGTAGGTGCTATGATTGTTACTCATCATATTTGTAAAAAAAACGTTATGCCGCATCTATTTTCTCCATTAAAAATTAAAAATATAGAATTAAGAAACCGCATTGTTGTATCGCCCATGTGCGAATACTCAAGCGAGGATGGTTTTGCCAACAACTGGCACCTGGTGCATTTGGGTAGCAGGGCAGTGGGTGGCGCAGGGCTGATCATAACTGAAGCCACAGCAGTATCGCCCGAAGGTCGCATAACTTCCGGCGATTTGGGGATCTATAAAGATGAACATATTGAAAAATTAAAAGAGATCACTGATTTTGTACATGAACATGGTGCGGTAGCAGGCACACAACTTGCACATGCAGGCAGAAAAGCCAGTCATCAAATTCCATGGGAAGGTGGTAAACAAATAAAATCAACAGCAACCGGCGGATGGGAAACATTTTCGGCAAGCGCCGTGCCTTTTACCGATGATGAAGAACCACCGCTTGAATTAGACAAAGCAGGCATTGAAAAAGTAAAGGTCGACTTTAAAGCGGCGGCCGTAAGAGCTATTAAAGCAGGTTTTAAGGTAATAGAACTGCATGGCGCGCATGGTTACCTGATCCATGAGTTTTTATCGCCATTGAGCAATAAACGTACTGATGAATATGGTGGTTCATTCGAAAACCGGATTCGGTTTTTGCTGGAGATAATCAGCTCAGTTCAGGAAGTTTGGCCAAAGGATAATCCATTATTTGTACGCATCTCAGCAAGCGACTGGACCGAAGGCGGCTGGACAAGCGATGATTCGGTTGCACTGGCAAAGGTATTAATAGATAAGGGCGTTGACCTGGTCGATTGCTCATCGGGCGGTAATGTGGCTACTGCAAAAATTCTGGTTGGACCGGGTTACCAGGTTCCATTTTCCGAAGCAGTACGCAAAACAGGCATACTAACAGGAGCAGTAGGTTTGATAACCGAACCATTACAGGCCGACAGCATCATCCAAAACAGCCACGCTGACCTGGTATTCCTTGCACGCGAGGAACTCCGCGATCCATATTTTCCACTGCGTGCAGCCCATGTGCTTGATCATGAAGTGAAATGGCCGGTACAGTATGAGCGGGCTAAATGGCATAAGTGAGGATTGGATTGATTGTCGCTCGTTTATTTAACTCACCCTGACCTTGCTTCGCTCGTCATCCCTCTCTTCGCTAAAGCGTAAAGAGGGAATAGAAAAAGAAATTTTTACCCTCTTTACGAAGTAGAGAGGGTCGACACGCAGAGCGTAGTCGGGGTGAGTCGAATTGACGATGTGTAAATTCCGGTTCAGACAAACACAGGCAAGACAATACCATATAGATATTAACAATATCTAACTATTAAACAAAACCGTAATTTTACTTTATAAAACATTTAAAAACTACAATATGAAACGTACAGCAAAAGCACATTGGAATGGTACTTTAATGGATGGTAAAGGTGAAATAACCACCCAAAGCACTACATTAAACAATACTCAATATTCATTTAAAACCCGTTTTGCCGATGGCGTAGGCACTAATCCTGAAGAGTTGATAGCTGCGGCCCATGCAGGTTGCTTTACTATGGCTGTTGGTGCAGCTTTAAGTCAGGCTGGGTTTACTCCCGGCGATTTGAACACCGAAGCAGTTTTAGATCTGGATATGGCTGCATTAAGCATTACCAGCATTCATCTGGCATTAACAGGATCAGCAATTGAAGGTGTATCCGAAGAGAAATTTAAAGAGATTGCCGAAGGCGCAAAAGCTAATTGCATTATTTCAAAAGCATTAAGCGTTCCTATTACGTTAGATATACAATATCAATAGTCTTCGAATAAAATAACAGCATAAGCTGTAACAAACAGGGGCAGATATACATCTTATATCTGCCCCTGCTTGTTTTATTTACACTTATGAAACTGCTTTTTAACAAATACTGATATATTTATACTCGAGTAATCAAACACTAAACATCTATGACCCCAAAAATCATTAAATCTATCACCTTAAGCATTGCCGGGCTGT